>Ga0209755_10000505_pt1 | contig 71171 bp, 62 predicted proteins | sample TergutCo191P1_FD_187301 | JGI IMG/M metagenome (GOLD analysis project Ga0209755, IMG submission 187301) | Cornitermes sp. P1 segment gut microbial communities from Petit-Saut dam, French Guiana - Co191P1 (SPAdes) (version 2) | ecosystem: Host-associated > Arthropoda: Insects > Digestive system...
CAGCGTCCAGAAAAAACATGAAACGTTTAATGACAAAAGAGCAGGGACTTTTATTCAGAAAACGGAGTATTATTGAAACTGTATGGGACGTATTAAAAGAACGTTACGGGCTGGTATTTCATTTAGCGCGGAGTATTACCGGACTTTTTAGACATTATGGCTATAGTTTACTCAGTCATATGCTGCAACCTTTTCTTAATGTTTGTTCGCTAAATTTATCTGCTTCTTTTTCTAGTCTTCCGACTTAAAACTCGAATTTCGGCCTAATTAACAGTGAAAAGGCGCGGATGAAACATGAGGGCTATACACCTGTATAGATCGTAAAATAAAAAAAATCCCGATTTATTATAAGCAATAAATCGGGTTTAATAATTAGCGGCGATAGGACTCGAACCTGCGACCGAGCGGATATGAGCCGCTTGCTCTACCAACTGAGCTACACCGCCATTGTTTTTATACTATATTAAAAAGTTAAAAATGTGTCAATATGGGGCTTTTAAGCGTTTTTCTTGAAAATCTTTATATCGATTTTCTTTTTAATACTCCTGATTAATTTTTCAGGTAAAATACTGACAAGAAAAATAAAAAGATGATTGATAAAACCTCCCGGAATGTATTCTTTTTTCCGTTTAAACATTTTCTTTACAGCGACGCGGGCAAGTTTTTCCGGCAGAAAAATAATACCTAGCCTGATACCCAGTTTCAGATAACGCGGAGGTAAATTATAAAGCCCTGTCGCTACAGCCCCTGGGCTTATTGTTGTGATACTTACTCCCTTATTAAACACTTCATTGCGCATAGCGCGTGAAAAACAGCGCAGAAAACTTTTTGTAGAACTGTACAATACAATGCCCGGCATCATCATCCTTGATGAAATAGATGCCATATTCAATATATAACCCTTCCTGTTATCTGCAATTATTTTTTGAGAAAAAAGCTGAATAAGCTTTACAGGCGTCAGGTTATGCAAATTGATTATTTTTTCAATAAGCAAAGGAGAAGTATCAACGATATCCTTAAAAAAGAAAATACCTGCATTATTTACAAGTATTTCTACAATTATATTATTGGACTTGCAATAATCAAAAACTTCCTGCGCGGCATCTGTTTTAGAAAGATCGCTGTATAAAGGGATTGCTTTTACATTATATTTATTTTCTATATTTTTCGCTTCAACTGTTAGTTTTTCTTCTTCATTACTGACCATTAACAGCGGGTATGACCTTTTCGCAAGTTCACAGCATGTAGCCAAGCCTATACCTGAACTTGAGCCTGTCACTAATGCGTAATTTTTCAGCTCATTCATATTAATAAATATAGTTTAAAACATTCTTGACTAACTTCTATACGTTTGTATAGTATATATCGAGGGGAAAAATGAAAAAAAACTTAAAACAAACAAAGCCTGCAAAGACTAAGAGGCAAACAAGGGTTAAACATTGCTCAAAACCAAAAAAAACGCTATTCTTTCCACATATGGACAAATTGATCATCAAGGGAGCGCGCGAGCATAACCTTAAAAACATCGATCTTGAACTGCCTCGTGATAAATTAATCGTAATTTCAGGGCTCTCAGGTTCCGGCAAAAGTTCATTGGCTTTTGACACCATTTTCGCGGAGGGGCAAAGGCGTTATGTGGAAAGCCTTTCAGCTTATGCGCGGCAATTTTTAGGGCGCATGGATAAGCCTGATTTGGATTATATCGAAGGGCTTTCTCCTGCAATTTCTATCGAACAAAAAACTACGCACCGTAACCCGCGTTCCACTGTCGGCACTGTCACGGAAATTTACGATTATTACCGTTTGTTATTCGCAAGAATCGGTATCCCTCATTGCCCCGGCTGCGGAAAAGAAATCCGCGAACAGCCTGTGGATTTAATTATCGAGACAATTTTACAATTTAAAGAAGGCTCTAAAATCCAACTGCTGTCTCCCATCATTAAAGGGAAAAAAGGCGAGCATCAAAAAATTATCGAAGATGCGCGTAAAGCGGGGTTTGCACGCGCGCGTATAGACGGAGTGCCCGTTAATCTTGATGAAAGCATCAAACTTGACAAGCAAAAAAAACACTCAATAGAAATAATCGTTGACAGGCTTGTTATGGGAAAAGATATCCGCTCCCGTTTAGCGGAATCTGTAGAAACAACTTTGCAAACCTCTGACGGTCTTATGCAGGTGTTAGTTGACGAGGATGGAAAAATAAGCGAGCATTTTTTCTCGCAAAAAAATTCCTGTCCTGATTGCGGTATTTCTATCCCTGAATTACAGCCGCGCCTTTTTTCGTTTAACAACCCCTTCGGTGCATGTCCGGGCTGTTCAGGCATCGGTACAAAAATGGAATTCGACCCCGATCTTTTAATACCCGACCGCTCTCTTTCTTTTAACGAAGGCGGCATTATACCGTACAATCCAGACAGCGCATGGTACTCAAGTAAATTTAAGGCACTTGCCAAACATTACGGTTTCAGCCTTGATACGCCTATTAATAAATTACCTAAAAAAATATTAAATGTGCTTCTTTACGGCACGGAAGAAGAAGTTAAAGTAAAATATGTTAACCGCGAAGGGACAGGGCACTTTCAATACAATACGCAATTTCAAGGTATCTTAGACGAATTAAAACGCCGCTATTTAGAAACCACATCTCAAGGCGTAAAAGACTGGCTTGAAAAATTTATGAGTCAAAAACATTGCGAAGACTGCGAAGGAAAGCGTTTAAAACCTGAGGTCTTGGCTGTCACTATAGGAAACAGGGAACAGAAATCAAAAAACAAAGAACAAAGATCCTATGACGGAATTAATATTTGGGAACTTTCTCAGTTGTCTGTATCAGATTCTCTTAAATTTTTTGAAACGCTTGAATTAAATAAAAATGAAAAAAAAATCGCGCATCAAATTTTAAAGGAAATTAATGCTCGTCTTGGTTTTATGCAAAATGTAGGCTTGGATTACCTCAGCCTTGAACGCAAAGCCTCCACTCTTTCAGGGGGGGAAGCGCAGAGGATACGCCTTGCAACGCAGATCGGATCAAGCCTCGTGGGAGTCCTTTATATTTTAGATGAGCCGTCTATCGGGCTACACCAGAGAGATAATCAGCGTTTGATTGACACTCTTCTATATTTAAGAGATCTCGGCAACACCTTGATCGTAGTCGAACATGACGAACAAACTTTGCGCACTGCCGATCACATCGTGGATTTAGGTCCCGGAGCCGGCGTTCACGGAGGAAAAATTGTCGCGCAGGGGAAACCTGAAGATGTAATGAAAATAAAAGAGAGCCTTACAGGCCAATACCTGGCGGGAAATCTTTTCATTGAAATCCCAGAAAAGCGGCGCGAAGGCAACGGCGCAAGTTTAAAATTAAAAGGGGTTAGCGAGCACAATTTAAAAAATATCAATGTAGAAATTCCTCTTGGAATTTTTACCTGCATTACAGGCGTATCAGGTTCGGGAAAGTCAACCTTGCTTTCTGATGTTCTATATCCTGCATTGGCGAATAAAGTTTACGGCTCCAATCATGCGGAAGGCGCTTATAAAAAATTAGAAGGCGCGGAACATATTGATAAAGTTATCGATATCGACCAAAGCCCTATCGGCAGAACGCCGCGTTCAAACCCTATCACTTATGTGGAAGGTTTTACCGCCATAAGGGATATGTTCGCCAATCTTCCTGAGTCAAAAATGAGGGGATATAAACCGGGGCGTTTTTCGTTTAACGTCAAAGGCGGCAGATGCGAACATTGCGAAGGGGACGGTACAATCAGGATCGAAATGAATTTTCTCCCTGATGTTTACATAACATGCGATGTCTGCCACGGAAAAAGATTTAACAGGGAGACTTTGGAAATCCGCTATAAAGGGAAAAATATTTCTGAAGTGCTTGATATGACAATTGAAGAAGCGGCTGTTTTCTTTGCCCCCATTCCGCAAATCAACCGCAAAATGCAGACCTTGCTTTCTGTCGGTTTAGGTTATGTGAAACTCGGGCAGTCAGCGCTTACCCTTTCAGGCGGGGAGGCGCAAAGGGTTAAACTTGCTTTAGAACTTTCCAAACGCTCAACAGGCAGAACCCTCTATATTTTAGATGAACCGACCACAGGGCTTCATTTTGCCGATGTAAAACAATTAATGGCGGTCATTAAGCTATTGGTTGATCAGGGAAATACAGTTATAATGATAGAACATAACCTTGATGTACTGTTACAAGCGGATCATATAATAGATTTAGGTCCTGAAGGCGGGGAAAAAGGCGGGCAGGTAATAACAACAGGAAGCCCTGAACAAGTTGCAAAATGCAGCTCTTCTTATACCGGTTTTTATATCAACCAAATGCTGAAAAGGGATACCGGGCAGAAAAGAAATTCCAAAAGTGTTGCCGGGAGAAAATGAAATATAACGTTTTAATTTTTATTATATACTTTTTATTTTTTCTTTCTCCATTATATTCGCAAGAAACAGAACAACAAGAAGCCTTATCTGAAATTGAGGAAAGTTATTTAGTATCTGAAGAAACTGAAGAACCGCAAAGTAAATATAGCGATGCTGAAATACGCCGTATCGAGATGGAAGTAAAAACATCGTCATTAAGCGAGCTTGCAGTTTGGTGCAGAATGTTAGGTCTTTCAGAAAGCGGTACAAGAGAAGAACTTGCTGTCAGAATAAGGGAGCATTTCGAATTACCTGCCTCTGCAGAGGAAAGTACTGAAAATAAAAAAATTATAACAATAGAATCCGCGCAAACAACAGAATATTTTTCTATTGATATAGTTGATGAAGATTACGCAAGATTAAAAGGCAATGTTTACATAACATTAAAAGACGGTGATACAATTCATCAGATAAGTGCAAATGAAATTCTTTTTAATAGAACAAGAAATATAATTACTGCAAAAGGAAATGTTGTATACGAAAAAATTGATGAAGACAGAACAGAGACTTTCCGCGGGGAAAATATAACAGTAAATATTGATACATGGGAAAGCGTTTTTTTGGATGGCAGATCAACAATTGACAGTGACGGAACCGCATATTTATTTTCAGGTCTTGTAATTTCACGTACCGCAAATGATGTAACCATATTAAGAAAAGCAAAAGTAACAAGCGTAAACAATGAAAATTCTTTATGGTCAATTACCGCGTCAAGATTATGGCTGCTTCCCGGTTCAGATTTTGCAATTTTTAACGCTTGGTTAAAGGTCGGCGAAATTCCTGTTTTATATATACCGTTTTTCTTTTTTCCTACTGACGAACTAATATTTCATCCGATTCTGGGATATCGCTCAAGAGAAGGCGGTTTTGTTCAAACCACAACATATATTTTAGGCAGACCGAAAGCAGACAGTTCGCAAGCAAGCTCTCTTAGCAGAATTTTAGGAAATTCAAATGATATGGAAAAAGAAAGACATGGAATGTTTTTACGAAGTACAGGAAAAAAATATGTTCCCACAAATGAAATAACATTAAAAGCTTTACTTGATTATTATACAAACCTGGGAGGTTATATCGGTATTGATTTTTCTCTTCCAAAAAAGAGTATTTTAAATCCTTTAGAATTATCATTTGGTCTGGGTTTTACAAGAACTGTTACAGACTCAGGAGCATTGGGTTATACTCCTTATTGGCCTAAATATGACGGCACATCAGATTGGAATAAATCAAATCTTTTTTCTTTAAAAGTTCCGTTCCGATACCGATTAATGACAAACAGTTCAATAAGCGGAAAATTCGGAAGTCTTTCATGGAGCTTTCCTTTCTATTCCGATCCTTTTGTAGACAGTGATTTTCTTAACAGATCTGAAAACATGGATTGGGTTAATATGCTGCAGCAAGGCGCAGCGGTTACAGAAAATGTAACATCAGAATCTGAAATCGGAGCTTATCAATGGCATATAAACGGTAATATAAATCCTACTATTCCTGCTATACTTAACCCTTATATTTCCAGGGTATCTATAACAAATATATCCATGACCTTAGGTTTTAAAACATTCAGAGATGATGATGTTTTTAAAAATAACCCTGATGCTCCAAACCGTTTTTTTTACGGACCTAATAATTTTACTCTTTACAGTATTTCAGGTTCTATATCAGGAACACCTTTATCTTTAGGAGGAGAAAGAAAAAGAATCATAGAAAATATAGAAAGAGATGATCCATTTAAAGGAATAGGAGTGCCCATATCACCATGGCAAAAAGAATATGATGCTCAGGAGGCGGCTGAACAAGAAAAAAAAATATCTGCTGCAATTTTATCCCCTCCTGAAATAAAACAATCCTTTACATTATCAAGATTAGGAAATACAACTTTCAGTATTAATTACCAATTATCACCTACAAGTTCTTCAGAGCTTCAATTCATGAACTCAAAATGGAAAACATTCGAAGATGTAAAATGGAATCAAATACAATCTATCCTTACAAGTATCGGCGGTAATGCAAGTTTAGATTTCCGGGCAGATCATTCTGCGGGTTTATTTTCAAATGTATTATCCTTTACAGGAACTGGTACATGGAGAGATTATTCATATTTAAATGAAGAGGCTTATACTAATGAAATAGACGGGACAGTCGATGAAAAAAAAATGGAAGAAGCGCGTCAACAGCAATACAGACAGACATTTTATTCAGCTTCATATTCATATTCTGGTTCTGTAAGACCTTTAATTAACAACCATATATTCAGCCAAAGTAATCTTCAATATACTTTTAGAGGTACATTGGTAAGATCAAAAAGATACATAGATGGAGACGGTCCTGAACTTACACCGCAATGGGGAAAATGGGCAAAAGAAGAAAGGATTGACGGTGAAGATATAATCGGATTAAACACCCATCAGATTTCTGCAAATCTTGCAGCTAACGTTTTAAATTCAAATCAAAATCTTTCAATAAGCGTCACCTTGCCTCCTCTTGATGAAATGATTACAACCAGCGCTACATTAAGATTATGGTTTTCTGAAACAAATATCAGTTATCGTGTAGAAAAATATAAACCTCAAAGCGGGACATCAGGGCAGGGGGAAATAGAACTTAAAAATAAAAATTGGCTTGTTAAGCCGATTGATATAAGAGAAACATTAAGGTTCGGAAATTTCGGTTCATTAACTGTATCAATGACAATCGAACCTGAAGAAGAAAAGAAATTTTCCTCATTAAGAGCATCATTATCTTTATGGGATTTAAAAATTAATTTTTTAGCAAATAAAGTTGTCAAATCTGTTTTTGTTCCAAATGATACTGAGCGTCCGTATCTTGGAGGAAAATGGGTGCAAGAAGGGGAAGCTGCTTTTCACCCGCGGGAATTATCATTAGCGTATGCAAAAGCATTTAAAGATATTAATATTTATAGAAACATCGTTACTTTTAATATTACGATTGATACTTCCCTTACATTTAACATGCAGCAGTACACCAACTCCAATTTTACATTTTCATTAGGATTTACTTTAAAAATTGCAAAAATTCTTGATATTACTTTCTCTGCAAAATCAGATAACTCTGTAATATTCAGATATTTTAAAAATTTACCCGGCATGGAAAAATATACATTAATGTATCCGGAAGGGCCTCAAAATAATTTCTTTATAGATTTATTTGACTCATTTAATTTTGTTAATGCAGAAAAAAGACGAAGGTCGGGATTTAAGATGAGAAGTTTCAATATCGATATTTCTCATTATTTAGGGGATTGGACAGCGACTTTTAAATTAAGTATGTATCCGTATCAGCGTTCAGTTGCAGGAGAAATCCCGACTATCAATATAATCTCTGACTTTTCATTTATTGTACAATGGACACCTATTTCAGAAATAAAAACAGAAAGAGGTTATGACGGTAAAAATAAAAGATGGACAAGGTAACAGAAACATCTAAAGAAGCGTTTTTACTCCTATTGACGAGGAAGTTTATCAAGTTATAGAATCATTTAAGAGGTTTTTTTGGAGGAAAACAGCAATCAAGATGGCGTTTCTAACGAACCGCAAGCAAACTATGTACGTATCACTATCGCTTTTGATGACAGGGAACTGCTTTCTGCAATTTGCGGAGCAAATGACGGAAATCTTAAAGTAATTGAAGACAGTATTGGAGGATATATATCTGCAAGGGGTAATGAGATACACTTTGAGGGAGATGCTTCTGCTGTACAGAGTTTCAAAACAATGATAGACAATTTAATTTCTTTTGCAGAAGGAGGAGAATATCCTTCTGCCGATTATATCCGCTCTCTGGCTTCTGTTTCACGCACAGGTGAATGTAATCACGATGAATCTACATCCGGCGATGCGGTTTTAATCCGCGACGCTTTAATACAAATTCCGCATGGCATCCGCCGCGTTTATCCGCGCACTAAAAATCAAGCGCTCTATATACAGGGTATGAGGGAACATGAAATTTGTTTCTGTACAGGGCCTGCCGGAACAGGAAAAACCTACCTTGCAATCGCCCACGCTCTGCAAATGCTTCTCTCAAAAAAAATACGAAAACTTGTGCTGACACGCCCTGTTGTTGAAGCCGGTGAAAATTTAGGTTTCCTCCCGGGAGATCTTGCGCAAAAAATCGATCCTTACTTAAAACCGCTTTACGATGCAATGGAATCTCTTGTACCCTTTGATGTCATTAACAGAATGGAAGAAACCCGTTCAATAGAAATCGCCCCTCTTGCTTACATGAGGGGAAGAAGTTTAAATGACTGTATGGTAATTCTTGATGAAGCGCAGAATACAACCAAAGAACAAATGAAAATGTTTTTAACAAGAATCGGTGAAGGAACGCGGGCGGTAATAACAGGGGACACTACCCAGATTGATTTACCGCGTAAATCAGATTCAGGGCTGCTCCACGCTCTTGAAATTTTAAGGGGAATTGACGAATTAAATTTTTCGTTTCTGCATACCACAGATGTAGCTCGTAATCCGCTTATAAAAAAAATAATACAGGCATACAATGAAAGAGAAAAATAGTGTTCTTTTAAAAACTAAAATTAAAAATATTATATTTTCATTTTTAAAACGTTTACGTTCAGGTCCAAATATTTATAGTTTTATTTTATGCACCATTACCGCATTTACAATAATATGGAATTCAAACCTGCAAGGACTAAAAGATATCAGGCATATTATAGGTTGGATTTTACTTATACTTGTTGTTTTTATTATTTATTTACTTTTACGCAACAATGAGGTTATAGGGAAAGAATTAAACCTGCGTGAACGCTATCTGCTTTCATCTATTACAGGCGTATATATAATCGGTTCTATATTAATAAATAACCTGTCACCAAGATTTGGAGAATTTCCTGTTTCCCTTGCAATCCCCACAGCTCTCTTTATAATGTTACTTGCGGTTTTTATGGGTAAAAGGCTTGCAATGATCATGGCTATCGCGCTGCCCTTGGGACCCTATTTAGCGGATGCATTTGATAATTATTCATTTTTAATAGCTCTTGTCTCAGGTGTCAGCGCCTCAACAGTACTGCATAACCAACAAAACAGAATGAGTTTAATAAAAGCAGGTCTTTTAATTGCGGCAGCTAATTGCGCCGCGGTAATTGTGATACTGCTTATCCGTCAATCAAGTTTTTCCGAATACCCTGTTCTTCTTTTTTGGGCTGCTCTTAACGGCATAATATGCGGAATGTTGACAATCGGATTTTTACCTCCTTTGGAACATTTATTAAACGCGGTAACGCCTTTCAGATTAATGGAATTGTCAGACCTTAACGCTCCTATCTTACGTAAACTTTTTACAACAGCGCCGGGCACTTACAGCCATTCTCTTATGGTTGCAAATCTTGCAGAACAGGCTTGCCAGGATATCGGCGCAAACCCTCTGCTTGCCCGTGTCGGCGCGTATTATCACGACATAGGAAAAATGGAAAACCCATCTTATTTTGTCGAGAATCAAACAGATCATAATAAGCATGATGAGATCGCACCGCGTCTTTCTGCGACAATAATTAGAAGCCATGTTAAGTTAGGTGTGGAAAAAGCTCATAGCTTGGGTTTACCTAAAGATGTAATTTCAATTATCGCTGAACATCACGGCAATTCAATAATATCATGGTTTTATAATAAAGCAGCAGAACAGGAAACAACTGTCAATTCAGAAGACTTTTCATACCCCGGAAATCCTCCCCGTTCAAAAGAATCGGCTATAGTAATGCTCGCAGATATAACAGAAGCCGCTGTAAGAACCTTAACAAAACCTACTCCTGGGAAAATGGAAAAATTTATAAAACAGCTTTTTCAGGCAAAAATCGATCATGGCCAACTTTCAGAATCAGATTTATCATTTCACGAACTGGAAATCATAAAGAAGGCCTTTGTTAAAGTGCTGGCAGGTTATTATCATTCAAGGATCGAATACCCAAAACAGAAGGAAGAAAAATCCAATGAATAAAGTCGATCTTAATTCAGAAGAGGTTGATTTACCTTCGTGGAGCGGCAAGGCCTGTAATTTTGCCCTAAAAGTTTTAGATGAGATAAAACGCGACAACTGGGAATTATCTATCCTTTTTTGTGATAATAAAACAATCGCCGGACTTAATAATCAATATAGAAAAAAGAATGAGCCTACCGATGTACTTTCTTTTAATTTAGGGGAAACCGTACAGGACGGGGAAAGGACTGTTTACCTGCCTGGGGATATCGTTATTTCGCTTGAAACACTGGCGGAAAATGCAGAATATTTTAAAATTCCTGTGGATGAAGAGTTACGAAGACTTTTAATTCATGGTATCCTACATTTAGACGGAATGAACCATAATTCCATAGAACAAGACGAGCCGATGCTCGTATTACAGGAGGATATTCTGAAGAAGCTTAACAATGAAACGATAATTCCGGACGGGGGAATAAAGTGAAATCCGCTTTTCAATTGAATCCGAGAGCTATTAAAGAACTGGAAGAAGACCAACAGGAAATGATCAGAGGCGTTGTGGAATTATCAAACACAACGGTTAAAGAAGTTATGGTTCCGCGCACTGATACGGTCTTTCTTTCCGCATCAGCTTCAAAAGAAGAACTGCTTGAACAAATCAGCGAAAGCGAACATTCCCGTTTTCCCGTTTATCAGGATACTGTAGATAATGTAATAGGCATCCTGCATATTAAAGATGTTTTAAAAGCGCTTGTAAAAAACAAACCTTTTAATATTAATGAACACGTTAGAAAACCTTTTTTTGTACCTGTGTCAAAACATATTGACGATCTCTTACGCGAATTAAAACGGAAAAAAGTCCACATAGCAATCGTTGTTGATGAATATGGCGGAGTATCAGGCATAGTGTCAATGGAAGATATTATCGAAGAAATAATCGGCGATATCCAGGATGAATTTGATCATGAAACTGAGGATGTGGTAAAACTGGGTGAAGGCTCATGGTTATGCGATGCAAGGGTAAACTTTGAATTCCTTGCCGAAGAAATAAACATCGACCTTCCCATTAAAGATTTTGACACGTTAGGCGGCTTTGTTTTTGATCTTTTCGGAAAAATACCTGTAAAGAATGAAAAAATTTCTTACAAGGATTATGATTTTATCATTCAGGATATGGACGGGCATAAAATAAACTCTATAAAAATAGTAACGCAAAAAAAGGAATAGTTGTTTATAAAGGGAGGGGGCGATGAAAAAGTTAATATCCGCAAACAATCAAGCAAGAAAAGGTTATATCTCCAACCCCTTGATCCCCAGTCCCCGATCCCTACCCCCTTTTCTTTGCATACTTTTTTCTATTTTTGTTTTATTTCTATTTCCCATAAACCTGACAGCTCAAAGCTCAACTTCAGCCGCACAGCTTTTCGAGCAGGGCAAAAACTTCATGGCGGAGGAAAATTGGTATTCCGCCGTTGAATCCTTCCTTGAATGTTTGCGCTTAAATCCAGCCCATGCGGAAGGGACGGCCTCCCTCGCGGAATGTTATTACGAACTTGCAGAATTTGATGAAGCCCTCAACTGGGTCAGAAAAGCGAGACAGCTTGCCCGCACTAATATGTCTGTCGCAAATTTGGAAGTTTTCACCCTTATCGCGCTAGGTCAATTGGATGCCGCTAATACCCTTGTTACAGACATCCTTAGAAGGGAGCCGTATAACAGGGAAGCCCTCTTCGCGGCAGGTGAACTTGATATCGCAAGAAATAAACCTTCGCAAGCTATGCTCCGTTACCGCGAAGCCGTCCGCCGTTATCCTGACGACCGCAGACTTTTAATCTCCCTTGCCCTTGTCACCCTTTCTCTTGGAGACGGCGATAACGCTGTCAATTATATTAATAACGCGCTTTTACATCACCCGAATGATTACAGGGTTTTTTATTATGCGGCTTATATCTATTCAATGAACAACAGATTGCCGGAGGCGATCCGTTATGCAACACGCGCCCTTCACTTTAAACCCGATTATCAGCCGGCACAAAACCTGATGGCGATCCTCCGTTACCGTAACAGTGAATATGAAGAAGCCGCCCGCCTTTGCGATATTGCAATAATGAATGACAGGCAGAACATGAACGCATGGTATTTAAAAGGTTTATCTTTTATAAGAATGGGGCGTAATCAAGAAGCAATATCGATCCTTTCCAATGCAATAACATTAAACGAAAACGATGAATTTATCCGCGCTATTTTAGAAGAAACATTAATCTCTTCCACTGCTCTTGAAGACAGGCAGCGCGCAAGATTTGCAACATGGCATTTTAACAGGGCAAGAAATTTCCGTCAGCGCAACTTTATCGAGCAGGCGCTTTTTGAATATAGGAGGGGTCTGCGTCTAAACCCCTTTGCCCCGGATAGGCGAGAATATGCGGAACTACTCAGACTGCAAGGCTACCCTGCCCGCTATCTGGAAGAACTTATCTTTTTACAAGATCAAGGTATTGCAGACCGCAACTTAAACGATGCTGTAGAAACATACAACTCCTTACTTTCCAACGCGCTATTCAAACAATGGCAGGTAAACCCTGTAGACCTTGTAGAACGCCACTGGAAGATAGCGGTCTTCTCCCTTGCAGGTCAATCAAGTTTCCAGCATGCTGATGCGGGGACTGTCGCCGCAGGGGTAATCAGGGAATTGCTTGTCCATGACCGCAACATCACGCCTATGAATCTTGAATCGCGTCAAGCCTCCTTTGCTCAAGCGTTTCGGCAATCAAGGGAAAGCGGAGCGGATTATTTTATACTTATTTCTGTAACAGAAAACGAGCGTGATATTTCCATAAAAGCCGAATGTTTTGTTGGCAGGACAGGCTCCCCTGCAGGGACATTTAACGCATACCGAACAGGGACAGACAGGCTTCGTGACGCTTCACGCGGGATAATTTCTGATTTATCTAAAGCCATGCCCATCCGCGGCAGGCTCCTCCTGCGCCGTCAAGGGCAAGCTCTGATCAATAAAGGAAAAGCGGACGGCATCGCAAATGAAACAGTCTTTGACGTGGTAAAACGGGGCCGCCCTCAAACAGCCAATGACGGCATCGCCCTTATCTACACAAACGATGAACTTGTAGGAAAACTTACCGTCACCAATGTTGATGAAGAGATAGCAATCGGCACCTTAGCAAGAGAAGGATTCTTCGACCGCATCGAACCCGGCGACGAAGTGATCCTAAAACCTGAAACAAAGACAACAGAAACCCAAGCAACTGCGGCAAACCCTGAGCTGAGAGCTTTACTTAGAACATTACGGTAAATTTCTCTACCAAATCGTTCCCGGACCCCGCACTACTCTAAAGCCGTTGACCCATGTGGCTTCACCGGGTGCCTGACTATTACGCACAACGCTTCGCACGTTACCGGCGACATTGCTCCACGCTCCGCCTCGTCTTACACGCTCAGTTCCGGAAGCGGGACCTCTGGGGTTAGTTAAGGCAGGAGCGGTAGAATAATAACTGTCTTTGTAAGAAGCAAATAAATCCCAAACCCACTCTGATACGTTTCCGCTCATGTCGTAAAGACCTAAGGCGTTAGGTTGTTTGCTTCCTACCGGTTGAGTTGCCTGATTGCCGGTCATCTCCGCCTGAACAGTAATATTGTACCATGCTACAGAATCAGGATTATTGCTTCCCGAGTAAGTGTAATTTCCAGGCGAGCCGTTCCCTCCCCTCGCGGCGTATTCCCATTCAGCCTCGGTGGGCAAACGGTAGCCGGGGTTAATCCAGGTCGGCGTTACACTTGCGTTGGTAATCGGTTTTACACCGGGAGTTCCGGTTCCGGACAGAGAAGTTTGCGCCCTGTCAATAATAGTCATTGATAAGGCCTGCTGCAGTCCTGAAACTTTAGTAAGCTCAATACAATAATTAATCGCGTCATACCATGAAACCCTCTCTACAGGACGATTGGTACTCTTTGAGAACTGGCTTGGGTTCACTCCCATCACATTCCTGTATCCCCTAATCGTTCCGCTCGGTGAATCTACTTCAGATACTTCATACTTACTTATATAGAAACCGTCTAGCTTAACGCGGCGTGTCGGATAAGCGTGGTAAGCCGCCGGAGTGCCTGAAACTGAGGAATCGCCCATTTCAAAACTTCCCTTTGGAACCCAAACCATGTCCGGCACAGGCGGAACCCACCTTGCGTAAAGGTTTAAAACCTCGACACCGCCCTCCGTTATAGTGTACATATCATCAATAGTTTGACCGAACCTGCCATAAGAATGAAGATTATTCCGCAAGCTTGTATTATTAATATTACTCAAATCGCTGCTTTGAGCAGGAAACGCGCAATCCCATCTTAAGAAAGACCATTCGTCAGGATTAAGATTTGCAGGCATGGAAGGTTCAACAACCCTGCCGTCAACGGCATAATATTGATCCGCAGGCTTGTTCGATTGAGGAATTTTTCCTGCCGAGCTCCCGGAACCTGTACCCAGGTGGTATCTGACTACGTACTGCCGATTCTTCCATTGACCATACAGTGTAATACCGGATGTAACTATATCATTATCAAAGTTCCATGAACCGGTAAAATTTGAATTTCTATACCAGCCGTCCAGAGCTTGTCCGGCTGGAGGGGTTATATCAGGCGCTTTAGCTTTTTCGCCATGTATAACAGATTGAGACGCAACTTCTGATCCGCCTACATAAAATCGTACAGTGTGGGGGTTCATTGTCCACTTCGCATACAGATACATTGGGTCTTCACCCGCAATATTATCTGGCTGCGTAACAGGGGTATCAAAGTTCCAAGAAACGGTACACTCAGGGTCTGTAAACCAGCCGCCGAATGTGAACCCTTCTCTATTCAACGAACCGGGATTAATAATTTTACCGTCGGGAACAAGTACAGTCCGGTTAGGAAGGAAATCCATACCGCCCGGCGTAGTTCCGCCGTTTACCTGGAAATGTATAGTGCGCGTCTGAGTTATATACCTTGCGTATAAAGTCATTGTAGAAGTAACAGGGCTTCCAAAGTTCCATTGATCTATAAAATCGATATCTGTATACCAGCCGACAAAAGCTCTGCCGTCTCCGCTCTGCGGATCAACCGGTTTGGCAACTGTATCGCCATGAAGCACTTTTTGCATAGGAGGCGCGGCAGCAGGAGAAGTCACAAAATTAACATAGTAAATATTTCTTTCCCACTTGGCGTACAGGACTAGAGGATCTTTCTGCGGAATACCACCGACAACTGACGGGACATCAGAGTCTGTTATTTTTTTATTAAAATTCCACGGTGAGCCTGTAAAGCTTGGATCTTCCATATACCAGCCCGCAAAGGAATAACCTGTTTTTACAAGAGGACCGGGATCCTGAACAAGACCATAACCTAATGAAATTAAATACTCATGCGTTAATGTTGTAACACCGTCAGGGCGTGTACCGCCGTTTGCGTCAAAACGAACAGTGTGAGAGTCTAATTCCCATTTGGCGTAAAGCGTTACATCCTCTTGCACTCCAAGATTAAAATTCCACCTTGTATCATCGCCTCCGTCTATATACCAGCCGGCAAACCCGTGTGCAGCATCGTATGGAAGAGGATTAACAGGCGGAACAATTTTACCGTATAAGGCTACATGTTGATCCGGAAATTGTTTCTCTATTTCTGCCGCGCTGATCGGCGGAGGAATCGGCGAAGGATAAGGATCAAATTTTACAATGTAAGCGTGATCCCCCCATCTGACTGTAAGTGTAATAAAACCGTCACCGTCAACATCGTCTGTTCTTTTTACCTGCCGGGTTTCTACATCCCAGGGATTGCCGTTTTCATCGAACCAGCCGAGAAAACCATTAAAGCCGCGGCTTACAGGGCGAAGCCTCCCGACCACACCGTCCCATGTGATTTTTAACGCTTTAGGCTGAGGAATGCCGCCGTCGGTGTTAAAAATAACCATGGCGAAATTATCTCCGCTTCCGCCTGTGACGCCGGGTTCAATTATATCCGGTTCATTATCAGTAACAGGTTTTTCTTCTGGCCACCATTTATCCATTATCGGATTACCGCAAGTTATAAAACATACGCATAACAATATTAATAAAACAAGGATAATATTATTTAATTTATTCATAATTAACTCTTAAAAACATTATATTATATAACTTAATATTTTAAAAGAAAAATTAATAAATAATGAGCCGTAAGCAAGGGGCTATGAACCAATACCTTCCAAACAATTTAAAAGTAATTTATATAATTTTTAATTAAACTGCATTTTTTCTGTCAATCTTCCAATTCAGCCTTTCAATCATAATGATTTTAATTATTAGAATAAGAGCGATAAAAACAGTGAATATTTTAAAACTTAATAATGATGCAAGAGCGCCGAATATCGGCGGCATTATCGTTGTCCCGATATATGCGCTTGCCATTTGTATCCCGATTACCGCCTGCGAATTCTCTTTCCCGAAGTTTCTAGGTGTTTCATGGATTATACTGGGATATATCGGGGCGCAGCCTAAACCTATCAAGAAAAGGCCGGGTAATGAAAAATTATCAAAAGGTAAAGAAAAAACGATAAGGCCGAGAGCGATTACCGCTTGCCCCAGACGGATCATTTGCCTGTTTGATAATTTTATGGTAACAAAACCTGAAATAAAACGCCCCAAGGTTATGCCGATAAAATACAGCGATATCCAGCGAGCGGCGGTTTCAGGCTGGATGCCTTTCTCAATCACAAGATAACTAGCGCCCCATAACCCTACCACCGTTTCAATCGTGCAATAACAAAAAAACGCTATAAGAATTTCTTTCACGCCGGTTATAGAAAATAAATCTTTAAATTTAAGAGAATTTTGCGTTGATGAATTTTCATTTGATTGATTATTTTTCCATAAAGCCAATGATATGAATAAAATAAAAACAAGACAAAATTGAATTATTCCGATAGCCCTATAACCTAAGTTCCATGAATTATCATTTATTAAAAATGACGCCATTATCACAGGGCCTACAGATGCGCCTACGCCCCAAAAACAATGCAGCCAGCTCATATGACGCGCTTTATAATGGAGCGCGACATAATTATTAAGCGCGGCATCAACAGAGCCTGCGCCCAAGCCTAAGGGGACGGCGCAAAAGCAAAGAAATAAAAATGTATCAGCAAAAGAGAAACCAAGAAGTGAAACCGCTGTCATAAGAACGCTTACAGCAGTTACAATCCCCGTACCAAAACGCTTAATTATCCTCGCGCTGAAAATACTTGAAACAACAGTCCCGCTTGCAATAATCATTGAGATAATCCCTGCAAAATGCAAAGGGACATTTAAAGTGCCGAACATTGAGGGCCATGCCGCGCCGAGAAGAGAGTCAGGTAATCCTAAACTAATAAATGATAAATAAATGATAATTAAAAGTAATATGCTTATCATGAATCAAATAAATTTTACCATATAGCAATACAGAGTGTCTAGTTTCATTCAATAATCTTTTAATTCTAATTTTTATTTTATTGTATATGAAAATCAGAACAGCCGCAAAAAGGGCATCTTGCTTTTTCCAGTATTACCCTCCGCAGACATCTCATACATTTTTTAGTTTCTGTATCTTGATTATCAGTAACAGAAGATAAATCATTCTTGTTACGTCCGAATAAAAGTTTTAATAGCTTGATCATTTTTTCCTTCCTTCAAATAAAGTTAAGAAAAATATATCAATGCGGTAAAAAAAATAATTAACAAAAATAATCATTTTTAAGATTTTTTTTATTTTTAAATGATTAAAAATGTTCATATTGATTCACCTTAAATCCTTTATACTGTTAAATCCTACCCACTTGAATAAGCCTTAAATCTCTTGCATACTTAAATCAACATAAGGTTTATTATGGAAGAACTGCAATCTACAGAGGTACTTGACCGCGAAATCCTTGAGGACGCAAGAAAGAAAGCGCTGCGCATCTTAAAAAATGCCGAAGACACCATACGCTCCCAGAATGCTCAATGGGAAAAGAAAACCGCTGAAAATATCGAAAACCTTGCAAAAAAGTACGATGAGCAAAAAAAAGTTGACGCGCAAAGGGTGATGGCACGCCTTCCTGTCGATATGCTTAGAATAAAAATCCAAAAAATTGAAACCCATTTAAAATCTGCAGTAGAAGTTTGGTATAAAAGTTTAAGCCGCGCTCAAATACTTGATTTACTCTCTTTGGAACTTGCAAAACGGCTGGAACAATTAGAACTGAGCAATGAACAATTAACAGTGAGAGATAAACAAATAGACGCTGAAATTTCCGGGATAGACCTTGATGAAGCTGATACTTTATTTAAAAAGTTAAAAATCACTTGTAATATCAAAGAAAATAATCAAACCGCTAATAATTTTCCGTCAATTATTTTAGAAACTGATAAGGTGCGGATAACTGTTTCTATCGAACAAACTGCAGGTTTTATCCTTCAGGAAAAACGCGCTCAATTAATCGAAGCGCTTGTAGGTTCTGCCTTCATGGCTGAGGTCAAACAATGAATGAAAATAAACCTTCATTAAAACAAGAAGGGCGTGTCCGAAGAATATCAGGACCGATAATCCGCGCATCAGGTTTGGGAACAGCAGGGCTTTTCGATCTTGTCGAGGTAGGCGAAAAAAGAATCATAGGAGAGATAGTCCGCCTTGAAGGAGACGAGGCAATCATTCAGGTTTATGAAGATAACTCAGGTTTAAAAACAGGGAGCAAAGCGGTTTCTACAGGCAGACCTCTCTCGGCTCTTTTAGGCCCCGGATTGATGGGGACAATCTATGACGGAATTCAAAGACCCTTAGCCCTGCTCTACGAACAAGACGGCGCGTTTATGAAACCCGGAGACAGGGGCAACCAGCTTGATATACAAAAAAAATGGCATTTTATCCCTGACAGTACGTTAAGTCCAAAAATCGCAGCAGGGGAGAAGGTAACAGCAAAAGCGGGATTGATACTCGGCTCAATTAAAGAAACTGAAAGCGTTACGTGCAAGATAATGATTCCTCCCGATACCAAGGGAGGGGAAATAAATTTTTTATGCAGTGAAGGCGATTACACAATTTTTGAAACAGCCGCAAAAACATCCTTAGGTGAAGAAATCACCTTCGCGCAGTGGTGGCCGGTACGCAAAAGCCGCCCTGCGGCGGCAAGGCTTTCCCCCGATCAACCATTGATTACAGGGGAGCGTGTCATTGATATATTTTTTCCGCTTTCAAAAGGCGGCACTGCGGCGATCCCCGGAGGTTTCGGCACGGGTAAAACAATGACGCAGCATGCCGTCGCTAAATGGTGCGACGCTGACGTTATAATCTACATCGGCTGCGGAGAGCGCGGAAATGAAATGACAGACGTGCTTACCGAATTTCCCGAACTTCAAGACCCAAGGACAGGGCGCAGTTTAATGGAAAGAACGCTTCTTATCGCTAACACTTCAAATATGCCTGTCGCGGCGCGGGAAGTGTCAATATATACAGGCGTCACTCTCGCGGAATATTACCGCGATATGGGCTATCATGTAGCAATCATGGCGGACTCGACAAGCCGCTGGGCGGAAGCTTTACGCGAATTATCAGGACGCATGGAAGAAATGCCTGCGGAAGAAGGCTTCCCCGCTTATCTTCCAACCCGTCTTGCGGAATTTTATGAAAGAGCGGGAAGGGTCCGCACACTCTGCGGTAACGAAGGATCAATTTCGATAATCGGAGCTGTTTCACCTCCCGGCGGCGATTTTTCAGAACCCGTTACGCAACATACAAAACGATTTATCCGTTGCTTCTGGGCTTTAGACAGGGACCTGGCAAACGCGCGGCACTATCCTGCAATTTCATGGATAGACAGCTATTCCGAGTATGCGGAAGAAGTGCAGCATTGGTGGGAACAGGTTAACCCGTATTGGACTTCCGTCCGCAGAAAAAGCTTAGACCTTTTAAAACAAGAACAAAGGTTAGCGGAAATCGTCCGCCTTATCGGCCCTGACGCATTACCTGACGAGCAAAAATTAATTTTACTGACGGCGCAGATCATCAAAGACGGTTTTCTTCAGCAAAATTCTTTTGATGATATTGATATGTACTGCATCCCCGATAAACAGATTCGTTTATTGCAGCTGATAATCGAGTTTCATGAACGCTCGCGCACCTGTATCGAACTTGGAGCGCCTATGCAAAAAATAACAGCTACTAATTTAAAAGAAACCATGTCGCGTTTAAAAAGCACGGTAAAAAACGATCAGCTTGACGGCTTTAATGAGTTTGAAGAAAAAATGCGCGGCACCCTTGAAGAGCTTGAACGTACTTACCGCGCTAAAGGGAGAGGTTCTATAGAAACGCAGGCAGGTAAACCCTTATGAGAGGCATAGAATATAAAGGGCTTAGCCGCATAGAAGGGCCTGTCGTTATCACCTCACACTGCCGCAATGTAGGTTTCAATGAAGTAGTGGCGGTTTATGACAGAGACAATAATAAAAGATTAGGGCGCGTGCTTGATCTTAGCGATGACTGGGCAGCGATTCAAATTTTCGGAAACAGCACAGGGCTTTCCGCGGAAGATTCAAGGGTTGAATTTTTAGACAAACCTATGGAACTTTGCGTAGGAACAGGTCTTTTAGGAAGAGTATTCAACGGTTTGGGAGAACCCATTGACGGATACGGAAGAATTTTTTCTTCTGTTTCTTATGACATTAACGGCTTGCCGATAAACCCCTATGCAAGAACCTATCCGCGCGATTTTATTCAAACAGGCGTTTCTTCGATAGACGGAATGAACACTTTAATACGCGGTCAGAAACTGCCGATCTTTTCCGGCAACGGCTTGCCTCACAACCGCCTCGCCGCGCAAATAGTGCGTCAGGCGAAAATTCTTTCGTTTAACGATGAAAAAAAGTCAGAAGAAAAATTTGTTATCGTATTTTGCGCGATGGGTGTAAAAAACGATGTCGCCCGTTTCTTCCTTGATGATTTTGAACATTCAGGCGTTCTTTCCAATGTTGTAATGTTTCTTTCTCTTGCAGACTCCCCTTCCCTTGAACGCCTTGTAGCGCCGCGCTGCGCCCTTACCGCCGCGGAATATCTTGCTTATGAAAAAAATATGCACGTTCTTGTTGTAATGACCGACATGACCAACTATTGCGAAGCTTTACGCGAAGTTTCTTCAATCCGCGGGGAAGTTCCAAGCAGAAAAGGATATCCTGGCTATCTTTATTCAGACCTTGCCTCCCTTTATGAAAGAGCGGGCAAAATAAAAGACTCAAGCGGCTCAATCACTCAAATCCCGATTCTTTCCATGCCTAATGACGATATAAGCCACCCCATCCCTGATCTTTCAGGTTATATCACAGAAGGACAAATTGTTCTTGAGAGAGAACTTTTCCAGAGAGGCATCTACCCTCCTGTAGCAGGTCTTCCAAGCCTTTCGCGTTTGATGAAAGACGGGATAGGGCAAGGCATGACAAGGGAAGATCACAAAGATGTTTCCTCTCAGCTTTTTGCAGCTTACGCGAGAGTTAAACAAATCCGCAACCTAGCATCAATAATCGGTGAAGAAGAATTATCTGTAAACGACAAACAATATTTAAAATTCGGCGAAAAGTTCGAGCAGATTTTCTTAACGCAAGGCGAATACGAAAACCGCGATATCGCCTGCACGCTCGATTTAGGGTGGAAAGTTCTTGCGGAATTACCGCGCGAAGAATTGCTTAGGGTTAGGGAAGAGTTTATTGAAAAGTATATGAAGTAGTTGGTGTTTTTTAAAATAGGGTTAACATGATCCGCGGATTTACACTGATTTTACGGATTTACACGGATTAAGAAAGGCTTAGTTACAAAAATCTGCGTAATCTGCGTAATCTGCGAATAAAAATTTTTAAAGTACACGTATATGGTACCTGACACTGTTGCGTTTTCAGGAAACTAATTCCAGTACACTACGGGTAACGTACCGTTTTCCACAAGTAAGTTATGGATAAACGGTGGCTGCTATCATTGCGTTACCAGTTTTATTATTTCTTCAACTACCATTACCAATAAGATTTACACTAACAATACCTATATTATTTATATTATTGATGCTGTCTCCATCAGCTTGAAAAATAAAATTCACCTGCGATGCATTTAAAAAATCACTATATTTAAAAAGTGCTTTTGATAGGTTTATAGTAAGCGTTCTTGTTTCTTCGTTCCATGTTGCGTTTTGGGTTTGAAAAGCATTACCTGTAATAATTCCTTGAGCATTCCACCAACTTTCAGCCTGAATATCCTGCCATGCAAATGTTAATAGATGATAGGTCTTTGTTGCAAATACCACTACTAACTGAGCGTTATTTGTTTTTGCCAAAGCTAAATTAGCGTTAGATAAGTTCCAGACAGCATGTTTATAATCAATTGAAACACCGTCTTCCTGAAGACCAAAAGAATAATTACCCATGTTTCCGCTAACAGGTTTTGGTGTAGTGTTATTATTACCATCTAATAGCCAAACACCATTAATATCGCTATATTTACCTGTAAAACCAATTAATGTTAAGAAATCATTTGCCATTATATAATTACCTGTAACAATTTCAATAAATTCAGACCAATTATCATTACTCCACGCATGGGTTGAAGTTAGAGTAACACCTGAACCATTATAGGAAATATTTCCTTTCCCATAATTTTTTCCTGATCTTTTGACAATATAATTATTTCCTGAAATCTCAATTGAGCCAGCTAAACTACCAAAAGCGGCATTCCAAATTCCATCTAATGATACAACATTGTTGTTGTTACCACTGCTGTCATAACTGCATACACCACAAGGATTACCAGTGTGATTTGCAATTTGTGTTTTATCTCCGCAGCTACATTCTTTCCAATGTTGTGTTGCGTCTTTTGACCATGTGTCGCTGTATGAATGTGTGTGTGTTTCTCCATTATTTTCATCGCAAGCGATGAACGAGAACCCGATTATCGCTATGATAGCGATAATTGCAATGCTACATATAGCTTTGCAATGTCTGTTTTTTTTCATAAAAACTCCTATTAAAATTTCGCTGTCTTTTTCATGTGAAAAAGCCTTGAAAGTGGGAAATTTAAACGTCCGTTAAAAAGTTACAGTTTAAGTAACAACGCAGCTATCGAACCTTCGGTTCGCGTAGCGTACGAATAACGGGGGTTTTTATGATTTACGGTTACATTAGAGTAAGCACAGACAGGCAATCGGTTGATAATCAGCGTTTTGAAATAGAGCGTTTTTGTTTACATAACAATTTGGAAATTGACCAATGGATCGAGGAAACAATAAGCGGTTCACAGCAGCCGGAAAAACGCCTATTAGGTTCTTTAGTTGACGGAGCAAGAACAGGTGATTTAATTATTTGTTCAGAGTTATCCCGGCTTGGCAGAAGCTTATTTATGATAATGTCCATATTGAATGATTTATTGGAAAATGGTGTAAAAATATGGACAATTAAGGATAATTACCGACTGGAGGATGATATTAACGCTAAAATACTCGCTTTTGCCTTCGGTTTATCCGCAGAAATAGAACGAAGTTTAATATCTCAGAGAACAAAAGAAGCCCTCGCAAGAAAGAGGTCGGAAGGAATGACACTTGGCAGACCTCTAGGCAGTAAATCCGTAAGGCATAAATTATCAGGTTATGAAGCTGAAATAAAAGCTTTGTTAGACGAAAAAGTACCTCAAACCGTCATTGCCGAAAGGTTCGGCGTGTCTCGAAAGACCATTTTCTCATTTATTAAAAATTATAATAAAACATACTAAATCGGTTTTTTTGCTTGATTATATTTATGTTAACCGTTACAGTCTTATATAGTTAGTGGGAAAATTTAACGGACGTTTAAATTTCCCATTTTTTTGATCGCTTGTGTTTTATTTTAATAATGCACTGAATATAACCTCTGACACCGAAATGCCATATAGGCGTAGTGCCGCCTCATGAAAAAATCTAATCAAAAACATATGTTTACAAACACGGAAAAAGAACATATATTTTAGTGAGGAGAGGTTTGCTGTTATGGTAACTATGGTTTCTGATAAGCGTGTTCTCAATTATTTAGAAGCAAAAAGTGAGTTTGACGGTCGCTGGCTTCTGTTTGATAAAAGAGAATTTCCGCCGGAGGAAGATAGAGGATATGTTGTGGCTCTAGGTGACGGCACTCCTGAAGATCGTGATGCTTTAGAGGAGATTTGCTTTAAAAAATATAACGGCAAAGTATTTTTATTAAAAGGATATGTACCCAAAGAAGTATAATTGAAGCGGAAGCGTTTTCTATTAATAAGATTATGATCGGAGATTTTGTATTAGAGCGTGTTATTGCTTTTGCAGGGGAATATAAAGGCGATTATATCTGCGTTCAAGATTAATAATTTTTGATTTCTTCTAATAAATTTTTACAAAATCATCAAAGGTAAACACTATCCTTTCATTTGCTTTAACTTGAACGCCGTATTTTGAATAAGTATCATCATCTGTATTGAAAAGCGCTATATCATAAACATTTGTAACAGATAAGGGAAATTTTAAAATAAATTCTACAGATTCACCTGATGCAATTATTTCATTATCCAAAAAAGGATCGCCCCAATTATCATCTGTGCTGGGACTGATAAAAACCCTGTAAACCGGATAACCTGTATTATTTACAATTGTAATCTTAGGCAATTCCTGCGCCGGGATAATGCTTACAAAGAAAAGTAATAATATAATAATTAAAGCAGTTTTTTTCATTTTCTTCTCCTAATATAAAAATGTAATCCTAATAAAATAAATCCGTGAAAATCAGTGAAAATCCGCGGATAATGTCAAGCCTTATATCAATCTGAATTCTTTCGCCGCAAGGCTTAATTCATGACTCCACCTTGAGCCTGTCAGATATTGCCTTCTGGTCTCAATATCATCAATCCTGCCTGCTCTTCTTTGAAGCCTTTTAAAAGCGATACTTACGGATGTTCCTAAATCGACATTATTTGCCTCTGTTTGCTCTAAAATACGGTATTTTGCATAAAAATAAAATGCTTCCCAAGGGTCGATTTCGCATAAGGTTTCATCTCTTAAGATTTTTTGAATTATTTGGACGGCTTCTTCCTTTCCGTTAGGTGCATTAGAAAGGCGGCTAAGGGCAAGGGAATTAAATAAGCCTATCATTCTCGCCTGAATTTCACCATGATTAAAATATAATTGTTCGCATTGGGTAAAACCGCTTCTCCAATCCGCTTTTTCTGTGTAAAGAAAATTTTCTTCTGTAAAAGGATTTTCAAGTTTAGAAGATAACTCAAAGGCTCTTTTGTAATTTCCATATAAATATTCAGCCTCAATTTCAAATAAATCGGCATCGTAATTTGTGCTTTTTGCATTTACAGGTTCAGGTTTTTGAATTCGATGATTGCCGCTTTCCTTAGGATCAAGTAAATATATTTTAGAACGGTAAATCCATGCAGCTAATAAATTTTCTTTTTCGTAAGTCATACTTCCGTAGGGCTCTTTTCTTAATCCTTCGAATATTTCTAAAGCTTTTTTGTAATGACCTAACTCCATTTCAAGCCTTCCTTCCAAGAAACGTGAACGGTCAGCCCAATCAGGATGTCCTGCGGTAAGCGATTGTTCAATTGATTTACTTGCAAGTTTTGCGGCGCTGAAAATATCTCCATATAAAAATTGAACCGCGGCGGCGTAATATGCGGAGATTGCAAGCTCATGATTATTGCCTATTTTTTCCGCATTGGTCAGCGCAAAACCTAAATATTCAATTGTTTCATTTATCTGTTGTTTGGAAAGACAAACAAGCGCAAAAAGCCTGTAACTTTGCGGTAAACAATATGAATTTTTACTCTGTCCCAATAAAACAGATTCTTTGGCTTTTTCTACGGCAGATTTTTCATCATGTTTGCCGAGATAATAACAACAGAAATTAACAACAATCTGCGCGTTAAGTACGGGGTATGAAGTAAAACTGGAAATAAAATTTTCTTCTTTTGTTTCTGTAAAAATTTTATCAATTTCTTTTTCATTTTCTGTGTTAAGCGCTCTGGATGTTTTATATATATGACGTATAACGGCTGCTTTGGCGGTAAGAATGGTTTCAAATTGACCGTTCTTCATCGCTGTTTCTATGGTTGTAATAGTTTTATTAACGATATCAGAAGTTAAAGATTTTAAAAGAAGCATATCATCAATTTGTTTTACACCGCCTAAACTTGTAATTATTGAAAGCAACCTAAAACAAGGGTTTATATTTCTTTTTACAGCCCAACTGATAAGCCGCCCTCTTGTTATCGCTTTTATTTTTTCTGTCTTTTCTTCCAGAACCTTGCTTGCATATTCTTCAAAAAGATTATTCATAAGCCTTGGTTCACGCATAGAATTGATAATTCCCAAAGAATAAAGTATAGAAAACGCTTTTGTTATCATAACCGGGTTTTTATCTTCTTCTTCAAAAAGACGCTGAAAAAGCTCTGGAGAAAAATATCTGCTAAAAAGAGAAATTGAATAAATAATCTCCCATAGTTCATAAGAAAGACGCGGAATTAAAACATTAAATTTTATATCTATAATATTTCTGCTGACATCAAATATTGTTTCCCACTTGCCAAGTATCTCCTGAGTTATATCATCATCGGAAGTTCCCAAAATAAGAAGCTGCTGTTTATCTTTTTTATTATCAGCATGTTTCTTATCATGAAGTTCTATTGAATCTACAATACCGGTATTCTTCTTTAAAATATATTCAGATAACACATTAAGCAGAAGATTTCTTGTATTTGTTTCTGCAAGATGAATATTTTCAAGCATAAGTACAGGTTTTTGTTTTTTTTTCACTGCTGCTTCTAAATAAAAATCAAAAACAAGTATTAGGAATTTTCTTACACAGCGCTCGACATATTCAGATACTTCATCGCGTACACGTTCTTTAAATAAAAATTCCCATAAATTATCAATTTCATCTGTTTTTTGTCCGCCTGAAAGAGCTCTTATGCTCAATGACCATATATCGACAAGAGCGCCGATCCCTATGCTTTCAAAACAGATTACCAATGCAGGGAAATCACGCAGTTCTTTTGTATTGTTTATTTTTTTATAAAAATTATATAAAGCGCTGCGCTGTAAATTAGAAGGGCATAACAAAAGAGTGTTTTTCCCTTTTTCCTGTTCATAAATATCCGTAATATGTTTGCAAATATCAGATTCATCTAAATCATCATTTTTAAATACTTTCAATTCACTGATTTTATAATAACTGCTGCATCCGTACTTACGTCTTTTTACCCCGTTTAACCAGTCAGACGGTTTTTCAAAATGAGCGTAAGGAAACATTTTTTTAGCTGCATTTTCATCAATAAAAATACCGCTGTGATTTGCAAGAAAACGGCAAAGTAATTCGGGAGTATTGGGGGTTCTTCCGCAGATTACAAGGGAATACCCGTAAAATTCGCGGGAAGATTCAATGGTTTTTATTAAATTTTCAATAAGGACATAAATATCAAGCCAAAAACCGATTGTATCTTCATTAAAAACAGCGGAAGTAATAAAACGGTCCCCTGTAATTTTCCCGCCTGCGTTGGAAATCGCATTGCTGAGTGATGCATCAATTTGCTGGATTAAATCGGGCCTCGTTCTGCGTAACTGGGACTTAAATTTTAAAAAAAAGAACAGATTTACCATATCGCTCTATTATCGGCAAAAAAATCCATCTATACAACTCTAGAGTTTTGCCTTTAGCTTGGTATATAATGAAATCATGTCATTGAACGAAACCCCTCAGGCAAACAGGGTGCATATCGCTTTTTTCGGGCGGCGGAATGCGGGGAAATCCAGCCTCGTTAACGCTGTTACAGGACAAAATTTAGCGATAGTAAGCGATTTAAAGGGGACAACCACAGACCCGGTTTACAAAGCTATGGAACTGCTTCCTCTGGGGCCTGTTGTAATTATAGACACTCCCGGCTTCGACGATGAGGGTGAATTAGGCGAAATGAGGGTGAACAAGGCGAAACAGGTTCTTAATAAGACCGATATTGCTGTTTTGGTGACAGAACAATTGGAAAAGAGTGATAAGGGACTAGGGGCTAGGGAACAGGGGTGTACTATTGAAGAAGAACTTATCACGCTTTTTAAAACAAAAAAAATACCTTATATTATTGTTTTAAATAAATGCGATTTACTTGGAGATAATTTTTCTGTTTCTCAAGCTGATGATATTCTTCCGCTTAGCGCGAAAACTAATTTCAATATTGATAGATTGAAAGAAAAAATCGCTTCTCTTGCAAGCGGATTGGAAACGGGAAAAAAACTTGTTTCTGATCTTATTAAAGCTCTTGATTTGATTGTGCTTGTAATCCCTATTGATAAAGCGGCTCCAAAAGGACGGCTTATACTCCCCCAACAGCAGATGATACGTGATATTCTTGAAGCAGGAGCCGCCGCTGTTTCTGTTAAAGAGGATGCTTTGCGCGATTTATTAGAGAATCAAAAAATAAAGCCCTCCCTTGTTATCACTGACAGTCAGGTTTTTGCGCAAGTTGCGGAAATTGTCCCTAAAGAGATTCCTTTAACTTCTTTTTCTATCTTGTTTGCACGTTATAAAGGATTTTTAGACACCGCTGTTAAAGGAGCGCTTGCGCTTAACGGCCTTAAAGACAGAGATAAAATTTTAATTTGCGAGGGCTGTACGCATCACAGGCAATGCGATGACATCGGAACTGTTAAAATCCCTCGTTTAATAAATAACAGGTATAAAATAGAGCCGGAATATACTTTTTGTTCAGGCGGAGATTTTCCTTCTGATTTATCTTCTTACAAGTTGATCGTTCATTGCGGAGCGTGTATGCTTAATGAGCGTGAAATGCTTTACAGAAGAAACCTTGCGTGGGAGCAGGAAATCCCCTTTACAAATTACGGGACTGCAATCGCGCATATACAGGGGATTCTGGATCGCAGCATAGAATTTATTTACAGGAAAAATAATGAGTGAAAATTTTATAGATCAAAAATACATCGAAGCTTTGCTGGAAGAAGCTGTTTGTGCTGATAACGAAAATATTAATAATTCATTGGATAAAGCGGAAAGAGGGGAAGGCTTAAACCATAAAGAAGTGGCTTCATTATTAAAAACAGAAAACCCGGATCAAATAAAACGTATTTTTGAAATTGCGGGAAATATTAAAAAGAAAATTTACGGTAACAGAATTGTAATGTTTGCGCCTTTATATATATCGGATTTTTGTGTGAACCGCTGCGCTTATTGCAGTTTTAATAATTCTCATAATTTTAACAGGCGCAAGCTCTCCATGGATGAAATCCGCGAAGAAGTAAAAATACTTGAAATGATGGGGCATAAACGACTTGCCATAGAAGCCGGAGAAAACAACAATGAATGCCCCATCGATTATATAATCGAATGTATAAAAACAATTTATGATATGAAATTTGAAAACGGAGAAATAAGGCGCGTAAATGTAAATATTGCGGCAACTACAATTGAAGATTATAAAAAATTAAAAGAAGCCGGTATCGGCACTTACATACTTTTTCAAGAAACATATCATGAACCTACTTACAATAAAGTACATCTTGCAGGACCAAAAAAAGATTTTTTATGGCATTTAAACGCCTTTGATCGTGCTCAGGATGCAGGCATAGACGACGTGGGAGGCGGTGTTCTTTTCGGTCTAGCCGATCCTTATTTTGACGCAATGGGCTTGTTACTCCACAATGAACATCTTGAAAAAAAATATAATGTCGGCTTTCACACAATTTCTGTCCCGCGCTTATGCCCCGCAGAAGGAATGAATATAAATGATTTCCCAAATTTAACAGATGATGATACATTTACAAAAATAGTTGCATGCCTGCGCATAGCTCTTCCTTTTACAGGAATGATTCTTTCAACAAGGGAAAATCATCAGATGCGGAAAAAACTTTTACATTTGGGCATCTCCCAGATAAGCGCAGGCTCCAGCACAGAGGTCGGCGGGTACGATAAACGCAATCGAAAAGAAAAATTAAACCCTCAGTTTTTTGTTAATGATGAAAGAAGCGCGACATCGATCATTTCAGAGTTAATGGATGACGGCTACATTCCCAGTTTCTGTACAGCCTGTTACCGCGGCGGCAGGACAGGGGATCGTTTTATGTCGCTTGCTAAAACAGGGCAGATAGGGAATGTCTGCCTCCCGAACGCGCTAATGACGCTTTGCGAATATTCCATGGATTACGGCGATGAACTATTCAAAGGAAAAGCAGACACTATCATTAAAAAAGAAATTACGCAAATAAAAAATGAAAAAATCCGGGAAAAAACCATCGAAAACATAGAAAAAATCCGCCGCGGTGAAGGACGCGATTTTTTTGTTTAAAAAGGTTAGTTGTTTTATCTCTTTTTTGTGTATTGTACATTAAACCTAATAATCAGTATAATAAAATAAGAAAAATTTTAAACAAACGGAGACAATATGTCTAAAGGCACAAACAAAGTTATCTATTTATTGATTCTTGCAATTACTGTTATTTTAACCATTTCATTCACAAATTGTAAAAAAGCGGATGATGGATTACGTTACGGTTTCACAACAGAACCAACAACATTAAACCCGCTTAAACCTGAAAATACAGCGGATGGCAGAAGCATCTTATTTAATGTATTTGAAGGATTGGTAAAACCGGATACTAACGGGAACTTGGTACCATGTTTAAGCGAATCATGGACCATCGAAGAAAACGGGCTTATTTATAATTTTACAATCAGAGAAAACATTTATTTTCATGATGGTACAATTTTAACTGTAGAGGATGTAAAATATAGTTTAGATACAGCGATAGAAAACGGATTTTCCGGGTTAAACACAGTTCATGAAGTAGCAATAATAAATAAAAATCAAGTAAAAATATCATTAAAAGATTCTGATTTGAATTTTCTTCCATACTTAACAACCGGAATAGTAAAAGCCGGTGATATTGATCGTGAAAAAAATCCAATCGGAACAGGTCCTTTCTATATTGAAAGTTATTCGCCTCAAAGAAATTTAATATTAAAAAAATTCAATAATTACCGGCAAAGCGGTTTACCGCGTCTTGAAAAAATAACAATTGTATTTTTTGCCAATTATGATTCGCTTATGATCGCTTTTCGCGGAGGAAGTATAGACGGCGCATTTATAACAGGAGCGATGGCAGCTCAGTTAGATAAAAATCAATTTGATATTTTTTTAAACCGCTCAGCGGCAGTTCAATTATTGGCTTTAAATAATGCCTCTTACCCTTTAGATAATGTAAATGTACGCCGGGCTATTAATTACGGAATCGATATTAATGGAATAATCGATGCCGCTTTTTTCGGACAGGGGACACCTTCAGGAAGCCCGATCATTCCCGGTTTATCTGTCTATTATGAAGATTCTCTTTCATATCCATACGATCCTGATTTAGCCCAAACTTTGTTAGCTCAAGCCGGATTTAATGATGCACACAGACTGACACTGGAAATCACAGTCCCTTCTAATTTTACAATGCATGTCGATACAGCGCAGGTAATTGCAAATCAACTTGAAAAAATCGGTATTAATACGCATATTAAATTAGTTGATTGGGGAACATGGCTTTCAGATATTTATTTCGGGCGGCATTATCAGGCGACAATTATTTCTTTAGACAGTTCAATTGTTTCTCCTGCTAATTTCTTATCGCGTTACCGTTCAGATAACGGAAGTAATTTTATCAATTTTAATAACAGTGATTTTGACATGGTATACAATAAAGCACTTGCAGAAACCGATAAAGATAAATATATCAGTTTAATTAAAGATGCGCAAAAAATAATTACAGAAAATGCGGCAAGTGTTTTTATTCAAGATATATTATATTTTATCGCTTTCCGTAGCGGCTCTTATGCGGGATCTCTTGATTATCCCTTATATGTCATTGATTTTGCTTCTTTATATGGGATAGAAAATAATTGAGATTTATTGTTAGAAGAATCATCCTTGCAATAATCACTTTATTTTTAGTTTCAATTTTATGTTTTCTCATTTTTAATGTTATACGCGGAGACACAGCGGCGGTTTTAGGCGGGATGTGGGTGTCTCCCGAGCAATTAGAAACCTTACGTGAAGAGTTAGGTTTTAACCGTAATATTTTTATCCGTTATATTGATTGGTTGGGAAATTTTTTAAAAGGAAATGCAGGAATTTCATATAGTTTTTCAGGGGAAGAAGTTTCTGTTTTAATTTTACAACGCTTACCTGTAAGCTTATCTCTTGCTTTTCTTTCTCTTTTTTTTATAATTATTATTTCTTTTTCATTCTCTCTATTAACAGTAAAAAAAGAAGGGAATATCACAGACCTTGCTGCGAATTTTTTAACTGCCGCAGGGATTAGTACGCCGGGATTTTTTCTGGGCTTGCTTTTTATATTTATATTCGGTTTTATTTTTAAACTTTTTATTCCCGGAAATTTTATTCATTATACAGAAAATTTTTTTGGTTTTATTAACTGTTTAATATTTCCCGCATTGGCGATTGCATTTCCTTCTTCGGCTATTTTGATTAAATTTTTAAGAGGCTCTCTTTTTGCAGAACTGCAAAGCGATTATGTAAGAACTGCAAGAAGTAAAGGCGCAAACTTTTTTTATATCCTGCAACATCATGTTTTAAGAAACGCATTATTACCTGCAATTACCATGTTAGGAATGATAATTGCCGAAATTTTTTCAGGAAGCATTATAATTGAACAAGTTTTTTCTATTCCGGGGATTGGAAGATTGTTAATCAGCGCTATTAACTCAAGAGATTATCAATTGATTCAAGCTTTGATGATATATATATCTTTCCTTGTTGTAATCGCAAATACCTTAGCAGACATTGCTATTATGTTTATTGACCCGAGAATTAGAATAGCAAAGGATATCCGATGAGATTAAATCTTGAAATTAAAATCGGAGCCGGTATTATATTTATTATCATTATAATGTCGTTAATTAGTATTATTTGGTCTCCATATGATTATAACGAAATTAACCACGATATAAGATTAATAAAGCCGGGGTTAAAACATCTTTTAGGGACAGATCATTTAGGCAGGGATATTTTTTCTCGCATCATGGCTGGAGGAAGAAATTCTCTGGTTCTTGCCTTATGTACGGTAATAAGTGCTGCAACTATCGGTTGTTTACTTGGGCTATTAGCCGGTTACTTGGGAGGAATTACAGACGAAATAATTTTACGTATTATAGATATTTTAAATTCCTTTCCGGGTATAATCCTTGCCCTTTTTATGGTTGCAATCATGGATAACGGCGTTTCTAAAGAACCTCACCAATTTGGTTTGTTTTTTGCTCTTTTAATTGTATTTATACCAAGTTATACACGAATTATCCGTACAGGAGCGATGCAATATAAAACTTATGATTTTATAAAAGCGGAAATAATATTAGGTGCTAATTTCTTTCGCATAACATTTTTCCATATATTGCCTAACCTGTTCCCTTCCCTTCTTTCCGCTTCAATACTCGGGCTTTCAAACGCGATTTTAGCGGAATCTGCAATGAGTTATCTGGGGCTTGGAATTCAACCCCCTAACCCTTCATGGGGGCGTATGCTCTTTGAAGCACAATCATGGTTTTTTAACGCTCCCTGGTATGCCCTTTCGCCCGGTATTTTCATAACACTTACAGTTATCTCCTTTCATTATCTGGGAGAAGGGTTGAAACGCAGTTTCAGAGGATACAATGGCACGTTTACTTGAAATAAAAAATCTGACTGTCAGCAGAGAACAAATAAAAATTAACGAAGAAAAAAAAATCATTAAAAGTAAAATAAGCGCTATAAAAGATATTAGTTTAATTATTGATGAAGGGGAAATTGTAGGGCTTGCAGGGGAATCGGGCTGCGGGAAAACTATGACCGCTCTTGCAATTACCAATCTGTTACCTGAGCCGTTTAAAATAACAGAAGGCGGGATATTTTTAAAAAATCAATCATTATCAAATATGAATGAAAAAGAAATGTGCCGAATCAGGGGAACAAGAATCGGAATAATTTTTCAAGATACAAAACAGGCGTTAAATCCTTTAATAAAGATTGGAAAACAAATAACAGAAATGCTTTTATTTATTAATAGCAAACAATCAATAATAAAAGAAAAAGCATTACAGATTGCCGCAGAACAAGCAGCTTTAGATTTACTTTTTTCTCTCGGTTTTGAAGAGCCGCAAAAAATTTATGATGCATTCCCTCATCAACTGTCAGGGGGTATGTGCCAAAGAGTGATGGCGGCGATTGCGACTATCTGCCAGCCGCAGCTTTTGTTAGCCGACGAACCTTCCAGTTCTTTGGATGAAGAAAGCCAGAAAAGGATACTTTCTTTATTATTAGATATGAATCAAAAAAATAAAACATCTGTCATTGTTATTTCTCATGATCTTTCATTAATAAAAGAATTTTGTAACCGTTATTTAATTATGTATGCCGGTAAAATTGTAGAAGAAGGTCCTTCAAAAACACGCTTTTCTCCTTTACACCCTTATACTCATGCTTTAATAAACGCAGTTCCGAATAAAGAAAAACGCGGAACTGATCTTGAAAATATTCCCGGAAAAGTACCGTCTATAGAAGATGAATTAAAAGGATGCCCTTTTGCCCCACGCTGTCCGAAAGCAAAGGAAATCTGCACTGAAAGTTTCCCAAAAGAGAAATTTTTCAAAACCGATGAAGGATGTGAGGTGCATAGAAAAGTTTTTTGCAATTTTCCTATGCAGGGAGATAATTTTTAATGAATCAATCTTCTTTTCTTTCGATAAAAGATGTCTCTAATATTTACATCAGCCACAAACTCGGTATTTTTGGAAAAATAAAAAAGAAGAAAATTTTAAATAAAATTAATTTAGAATTACAGGCCGGAGAAATATTCGGCTTAACAGGAAAATCAGGCTGCGGAAAAACAACATTAGCCAGATGTATTTTAGGTTTAATTGATTATGAAGGTGAAATTTTATTAAATAGTGAAAAATATGATAATAAAACCTGTCAGATTCAAATGGTTTTCCAGCAACCAGGATCCTCATTAAACCCTGTAAAAAAAATAGGATGGTTGCTGGAAGAGCCTCTTGTAATTCATAAAAAGTCATCCCGTATACAAAAAGTTGATGAAATGCTATTCCGTGTCGGTCTTGATCCGTCCTATAAATCGCGTTACGCTCACGAATTAAGCGGCGGTCAAAAACAGCGCATCTGCATCGCACGCTCTTTAATTCTTGAACCGCGCCTTTTAATTGCTGACGAAGCGATCAGTTCACTTGATGTCAGTACAGGAGCGCAAATACTTAATTTATTCAGGGAACTGCATAGCAATTTAGGTTTGAGTATTTTATTTATTTCGCATAACAGGAATGCGGTTGAGTATCTATGTGATAGGGTTGCGTTTATGGAGAGAGGTAAGGATTTAAAAATATTATAGAGGGATTTTTATTTTCTTCCTTCTGCGCCTTCACGGTAAAAATTCTTCGAATTTATACATCTTTTGGGCGCGTATCCTGTACCCTTACAGCTTTTCCTTCCGATACAGGCAGGCTTCCGCTTTCGTGCAGTTCTACTTTGGGGCTGATGGAAATTGACGCTTGTAAAGTGTTTTTTATCTTTTCTTTAATTGCGTTTAAGGGGCGGGAGTCGTCCATGAAAATATCCGCGCTTACTTCTGTTTTTACAATTAACCTGTCAAGCGCGCCGTCTTTTTCCACTATGATAAGATAGTTATTACCGACCTCTTTCATGCTCATTATCACTTCTTCAATCTGGCTTGGGAAAACATTTACACCGTTAACGATTAGCATATCATCGCTTCTTCCCGTTATGCGGTGAAGACGGCGGTGGGTTCTGCCGCAAGCACAGGGGTCTGTATAAAAGGAAGTAAGATCGCGTGTTCTGTAACGGAGTATGGGTGTCGCCTCACGGCAAAGGATAGTAAGGATAAGTTCCCCTATCTCTCCCTCTTTTACAGGTAAAAGCGTATCGGGATTTACAATTTCCACTATATAACCGTCTTCCCAAATATGAAGGCCGTCTTTGCATTGACATTCAAAAGCGACGCCGGGACCGTTCATTTCTGAAAGTCCGTATGAATTGTATACATCGACTTTTAAAAGAGCTTCAATGCGCTTCCTTGTATCCTCTGAATAAGGCTCCGCTCCTGCAAAAGCGCGTTTTAAAGATAAACTTTCACGAGTTACACCCGCTTCTTTCATTTTAGTTTCAAGGTGAAGAAGAAAACTTGGTGTTGCGTGTAACACTGTAGTGCCGTAATCCTGCATCATTTTAAATTGTCGGGCGGTATTTCCTGCTCCTGCCGGAATTACAAGCATCCCTACTTCTTCGCCGCCCTGATGAAAACCTAAACCGCCTGTAAAAAGACCGTAAGTTATCATGTTTTGAAAAACATCATCTTTAGTGCTGCCTGTCGCGTAAATGCAACGCGCCATATAATCAGCCCAATTTTTAATATCATCTTTATTAAAATAAATTGTTGTAGGAATACCCGTAGTGCCGCTTGAAGCGTGAAGCCTGATAACTTCTTCTTTTGGAATTGACAAAAAACCGTAAGGGAAACCGTCTCTTAGATCGTTCTTTGTAGTGAAGGGAATTTTATTTAAATCATCTAAAGATTTAATATCGTCCGGGCTATTAATACCGATTTTTGCCAGCCTGTCTTTATAAAATGAAGTGCGCAAAGCATAAGAGATTTCAATTTTTAATTTTTGCAATTGAAGTGCCTTAAGCTCATCCCTCGGCATTTTTTCAATTTGCGGATTCCAATATTGAAAATTCATTTTATCCCGTCTTTTACTGCCGCATGCCCGAGATTAAACGCTTTTACATTCGCTTCAGCGACAGACGCATCCTTTTTAGAAAAAGTTTCCGTTATCGTTTTTTCCAAACTTTGCGTTTTAATTGGAAGAAAACAGGATGCTGCTCCTACCATGACTGTATTCACAGCTTTTGCAAGCCCTGCCTCCTTTGCAAGAGAAGTAGTCTCAATTATTTTAGATTTAGGAAGACTCTTTATTAAAGAATGTATTCCTTCAAGTTGAGGATAGTCTGAAATATTGTTAAAAGGTTCAGACGCAGTTACCAACATTCCGTCCGGCTTTAGATATGACACATAACGTAAACTTTCCAGAGGTTCCATGGAAATAATTAAATCCGCCCCTCCTTTAGGCACAAGATCGCCGGGAATCAGACTGTCTGCAATACGCATATGAGCCAAAACCGCCCCTCCCCTCTGCGCCATCCCGTGCACTTCGCTTTGACGCACCTCAAGCCCTTCGCTCACCGCTGCGCGGGCGATAATGGAAGCGACAGAAAGAACCCCCTGCCCCCCTACTCCCGCTAAAATTACATCATACTTCATGAGGGAATTATTGCGTATTTTTAAAAATGTTTCAATTGGTATTTGAAGCGGCGGCGGCTTACGCCATATACTTTTAACCTATTCCCTCTTAATATAAATTTTGCTCCCTGCCGGAACAGATTGAGTTATCCAAACACTTCCGCCGATAACACTCCCCTTCCCGATGACAGTCCCGCCGCCAAGAATTGTCGCGTTAGCGTAAATTGTTACATCATCTTCGATAGTCGGATGGCGTTTAACACCGCTCTCGTCTTTTTTTACAGAAAGCGCTCCTAAAGTGACGCCCTGATAAATTTTAACATTCTTCCCGATTACCGTTGTCTCTCCTATAACAACACCTGTACCATGATCGATAAAAAATGATTCGCCTATAACAGCCCCGGGATGGATATCGATACCTGTCCTTCTGTGAATAAGTTCGCTCATCATACGCGGGATAAGCGGTACTTGCCTTGTCCAAAAAAAATGCGCGATACGTTGAATCGTTATCGCCTGGAAACCCGGATACGAAAGAATCACTTCATCGGCGCTCATTGCGGCAGGATCGCCGCGGACTGACGCTTCCAAATCCTTGGCAAGTATGATTCTGATATTTGACAATTCTTCAAAAAACTCGTCAACCACAAGAGCGGCTACAGCCCTGCATCCTTTATTCCCGCAATTTAAAACACCGAGACGGGCGGAAAAAGCAAAACTTTTTTCAACTTCTCCTATCAATTCCTGCACGAGATTATTTACTTTTTCACTTGTAATTTTCCGCAGTGATTCCTTATCTGTACTTCGATTTTCTAAAAAACCCGGAAAGAGCAGTTCTTCCAGTTCCTTTACAATTTTGTCAATACTTTCCCGCCCCGGCAGATTCACTTCTCCTGAATGATTCACCATACCGTAAGAGTCATAATTATCTAAAAGAGAAGTTATGCTTTTTTCAATCCTATTCATAATGATTTCCCCGCTTTGTCAACTAAGCTTGATAGATCGCTTCCGCCTTTGAAGCGCAGAACGTTAACCATAAAGATATTCAGTTTATTAACAATATTCGGAGGCAAAAGGTTTCCGTCAACTTCTACTGACAGTATCGGATAGTTGCGTTCCCTTGCCCAGGGGGTGAATAAGCCTTCAATCACACGCCCGATTAAACATGCAAAGGGGCTGATATTAACAATACCTGAATAGCCTTCGTCCATCGCGGCGGCAGCCGATCCTGAGGAAACTGCGATTTCAGAGTTTAGTTCCAAATTCACAAAATGTTTTTCCGTGTATTTCATAATGTGACGCATATCGTGAGGCGTTTCAGGGATTAATCCTGTAGGCTGTAAAATTGCAAGCGCTTTTTTTTCAATATGATGTTTCCACCATTCTTCAATCTGTAATTTTTTTAAATCTTTCCAGGGTTTTGAAAAAAGACGTTTACCCGGTTTTTGCAGTTTGATTAATTTTTTAAGCGCGTAATCGCGGACAAAATCAAGGTAATGTATCCATTCTGAAATACCTGCGACTTTTACTACTATCCCTCTCCCGCTCATCAGTTCGATTAATTCTCCGACCGCAAAATCATCGCGGCGCACATAAATTTCACCTACTATAAGAACACGCGGGCAATCTGTAACTTTTCTTTTTAAAGGTATTTTTTTTACATCATCTGCAACATGTTTTAATTCTTTCCATAAAGCTTTGGGATTTTTCTCAACGGCGTTCATAACACGCCGCCATGAATGTTCAAAATCTTTTTCCGCTTTTACAGGATCAAGGGCTGTCGCCAAAAGAGAACATTGTATATCTTTTAAATAGTCAGATAACACAAGTCCTATCCACATTTGTTTAGCAAAATTACTTCCTAACTCGGTATAGGAATTATCAGCGGATAAAATAAACACAACAACATTTTCCAAACGCATATCACGGAAAAGATTTTCATAGTAAATATAATACTGGCCTGTCCTGCACGGGCCTGTAGTGATCGGCACAAAGAGCAGGTAAATCTCATCCTTGCGGTATTGATCGCTGAAGAAAAATTCTAAAGTGCTCCCTAAAACCAAATGGCTCGGAACACATTCTTTCCCTGACGCATGGGCGCGCGCGATTTGAATAGTTTTGTTAGTTGCAACGGGAAGCGCTTGAGCGTTAATATTTAAACTCCGTACTGCAGCTCCCATATACTCTGTGGAAATATTTCCCATATTGGAAAGCAGAACCTTCACTCTTTTATTACCTGCAATTTGAATTTTTTCCCCTGTTTTAATATTGTCTATACGCAGATCAAAATCGCCTGTTTCTTTTTTCTCGCTGACAAAACGCAATCCGTTATCATAACGATCCGATTCAAGTTCGTTTTTCTTCGCACGGTAACCGTCGATGATATCAAGGAAGGCTTCAACACGTGTATCAACGCCGGCATCCGCTGAATGGGAATCCAATTCCAAAACAAGGAAAGGTTTTTGCCCCATCATCCATTTCACATAATGAAGGATAAAGGAATCCGGCGCGCAAGAAAAGTTGGAAATAAAAGTTAAATAAATATTTTCTTCATCTTTAAGAAGTTTCGCCGCTTTTAAATCCTGCTGGCCGTAAAACCAATACATATTGGGGAAAATTTCTTTATCGCGGAAAGGCAGAATATCAAAAGGGATTATCGAATAACCTCTTGTTGTAAACTTTCGCGGTATACCCATGTTCGCTTCAGGAGTGAATGCGTTGTAAGGCCTTCCCAATAAAGCGATTACAGGACGGTCTGCTTTTCGCGCAGCCTCTAAAGCTTCTATCCCCATTTTTTCCGCCGCTGTAAAATACTCATTTTGCTTCGCCCATGCAATATCAAAAGCTGTTTTTGTTTCAGCTTCGCTGATGCCTAAAAGTTTTGTCATTTCGCAGAACAACTCAAGCGCTTTAACTTCGCCGAATTTAAAACTGACAACTAAAGGCAGCCAGCGTTTTTTATCGATATCGGGAAAAGCTTTTTCCATATAATACGGAAGAGCTTGCGTTATCGGGCAAAAGTTTGCATGAACTTTTTCTTCGTAACTGGGCATATCGCGAAAATGCGGCAAAAGCACATAGTCTGTTTTTTTATCAAGACAATCTTGAATCGCGCCGTGCGCTATCTCCGCAGGAAAACAATATTGCGCTTCAGCGCGCGCGACACCGGCGTGGGCAACCTCGGTAGAAAGATAGGTTTTGATTCCCAATTCATGGAAAAACCAGGAATAGAGCGGATACAAAGTATGCACAGAAAAGGCGCGGGGGATTCCGATTGTATAATTTCTTTTGGGACTGGGGACTGGGGACTGGGGACTGGAGATTTGCTCTTTAGAATTTTTCTCAACCGGAGCTGCAAATTCTTCAAAGAGCATCTTCTGGCGTTTTTCTACATAATCAAAAACAGGAATGTCTTTAACCTGCTTTCGCATATTAGTGTATTTATTGCACCGCCCGCCGAACATATACTTGTGATTGTTTACGTTTAACACCTGAATAGGGCACAAGTTTTCGCAAGCCTGACAATTAAAAATTCTTTCATAACCGATTTCACGATTGATAATATCATCAAGCGCAATATTTTGCTCTTCAAGAAGCCCTTCATCGCGTTTGCGTTTTGCAAGTAACGCTACACCGAAACAACCCATAAGTTCAGGCGAAGGGGGGACAAGTATCTCCTTGTTGAGCAGCATCGCGAAAGCAAGAGGGACAGCGGGGTTTTTTGCGACGCCGCCCTGAAGAAAAATTTTCCCGCCTATGGTGCGGTTTCCTACAACACGGTTTAAATAATTCGCAACGATAGAGCAAACTATCCCTGCTGTGATATTTTCCCTTCCTGCTCCTTGCTGAACCGCCTTGCGTATATCGCTGTTAATAAAAGCAGAACAATGCTCTCCGAATTTACAAGGGGCCTTTGCGTCTAACGCAATCGGACCTATATCTTTCGCGCTGTGTATTGAAAGGTCTCCTGCGGCAGACTCTTCCAAAAAAGAGCCTGTCCCCGCAGAGCAGGCTTCATTCATCGCGTAATCAATGGGGACGCCGTTTTTTAAAAGCACATATTTTGCATCCTGACCGCCTATTTCAAAAATAGTTTCCACTTCTTTATCAAAGTAAGTTGTCCCTACAGAATGAGCGATAATTTCATTGTAAACTCCCGGCGTTTCCAAAAACACGCCGAGTATCTCGCGGCTTGAACCTGTTGTAGAAACAAGGCGTATATCAATTTTTTTACCGCCTGTATCGGCGATAATTTTTTCTTGAATAATGGAAAGACATTCTTTGAGCGCTTTAACAGGATCGCCGTGAGTGCGCCCGTAATGGCTTGCTGCGATTTCATCGGTTTCTATATCTACAAGACAGGCTTTAGTTGTTGTTGATCCGCCGTCAACGCCGAGTATGTAAGTTCTATCGGCTTTTACTTTGCCGTCAGTTTTCTCAAAAACTTTTACCTTATCTTTCCAATCGCGTAAGGCGCCTAAAGTTCCAAAGCGTATATCGTTTGCACGTAACAATTTTTCAAATGACGGTAAACTGCTGCCCGATTTAGGTGCAAGAACCGCAGCGCCTAAAGCTTCAAAAACAGGAGCAGTCTCTGGAATTATAAATTGAATCTGAGGCGCTTTTTCACGGATAAAACGGATGATGTGCCTATTTAAAGTAATACCTCCTGTCAGCACGACAACGCCCGATGTCACCTTCGCTCTTTTTAAAAAGTCGATAACTTTTACCGCCATTACATCAGAAAGAGATAAGACAATATCATCTTTAGTCGCTTCTCTTTTATTGAGTCTGTGCGTGCAATCGCTTTTCATAAACACGGAACATCTTGTAGAAAGCGCATAAACCTTTGCGGTGTCAGGAACCTTTTCAATATCATCGAGAGTCATATCCATTCTGGCAAGCTGTTGTTTTAAAAATTCGCCTGTACCGCTCGCGCACTTATTACCGGAAAAACTGTTTACGATTTTGCCGTCAGCATCCAAAGAATAGACGATTAAATCCTCTCCGCCCATACTTACAACCGCATCCGCTTTTAAACCGAGGCAATGCAACGCCGCCTCGACACATAAAGGCTCAAGAGTGCCGCTTACATCAAACATAAAACGGCCTTCATTACCTGTTACAAGAGAGGGTATCCCTTCTTTTATTTTACCTTCGGTCAGAAGCTTACGTACAGCCGCGCTGAAATCCCCTTCATGGGGCGTAGAAGCTGTCCACACCGCCTTACCGTCATCTAATAGCGCCATTTTAAGGCTTGTAGAACCAATGTTAATACCTAAAGATTGCATGTTGACAGTTTAGCAAGGCTTGGGGGGTGATTCAAGAGGCAGGTAAACATTGACAAACGATAGCATTTTTGCTATCATTTTATATGGGTAAACATGAAAAGCTGATTAAAAGGATATTTGAAGGTAAATCAGACATAAGGCCTGAAGAAGTCATTAATCTTCTTAAAAAGTTTAATTTTAAAGCAACAGCAACCGGCGGATCACATCTTACTTTTAGAAAATCAAATTGCCAGTCAGTAACAATTGTTCTTACTCAAAACCCGTTAAAACCATATATTATCGAAAAACTACAGGAAACCTTAAAAAAAGAAGGATATTAAAATGATAAAAAACTTGGATTATTATTTAACTTTACCATACACTTATATTATTGAGTGGTCGGATGTTGACGGTTGTTTTTTAGGCAGTATAGCCGAACTTGAACGCAATATGACTTGCGGGCAGACTAGAGAAGAAATTTTATCCAATCTTAAAGAAGCTTTAATTTCATACATTACCACAAGCTTAGATAATAATATTGAAATTCCAGAACCTTTAAAAATAGAAGATTTCAAAGGGATAATAACATACCGCACAAGCAAAGAACGTCATTACAAACTTGCAAAACAAGCAAAACTGTACGGTAAGAGTATAAATGCGTTTATTGATGAAGTAATAGGTGAGAAGTTAAAAGAAACAGTTCTTTAATAAAAATTTTGGAAACTTAAAGCTCTAAAAGTTTTTCCACACTCGCTAGTTTTACCGCCGCACAGAAAATTTTTAGCGCTTCTCCTAATTCTGCTAAGGGCGGGCAGGTCGGCGCGATGCGGATATTCCTGTCCTTGGGATCATTGCCTTTGGGATATGTCGCGCCTGCAGGCGTTAAGGCAACGCCTGCTTCCGCGCAAAGGGCTACAATTCTTTTCGCGCAGCCGTCAAGAGAATCAAAACTGATAAAATATCCGCCGGCAGGGTTTGTCCATTGCGCGACACCGAAATCGCTTAACTCATTGGTAAGAGTGTCGGAAACTAATTTAAATTTCGGCTTAAGAATAGCCGCATGTTTTTTCATGTGCTCCCATACGCCTTTCGCGTCTTTAAAAAAACGCGCATGACGCAATTGGTTTAATTTATCAGGACCTATAGTTTGCGCTGTCAGTCTTTTGCGTATATATTCGCAATTTGATTTGGAAGATGCCATGCAGGTGACAGATGCCCCTGCAAAACTAACTTTTGAAAAAGAAGCGAAAACATAAACCATATTGGGATTTCCGTTTTCTTCGCAAAGACGGATGATGTTCGGAATCGATTTGTTATCATCAAGATCGTGGAAAGCGTAGGCATTGTCCCAATAAATGCGGAAATCATCAGCGGCGGGTTTTAATTTTGCAAAACGCTTTACGGTTTCATCGGAATAAACAATTCCTGTCGGGTTTGAATATTTCGGGACGCACCAGATCCCTTTGATCATGGGATCGCTGGAAACCTTTTTTTCGATAGTATCCATATCCGGGCCATCCTGCCCTATTGCGACAGGAATCATCTCAATATGAAAATAATTACAAATTGTATAATGACGGTCGTAACCGGGAGACGGGCATAAAAATTTTACCTGCCCCTGGCTTTTCCAAGGCAGCCCGTCTCTTACACCGTGAGACATATTTACCGCGACATTATCAAACATAAGAGCCAATGATGAATTACCGCTAACGATTACTTCATCAGTTGTAAAATCTAAAAGGTCTGCAAATATTTTTTTCATTTCCGGGATACCGTCAAGCCCGCCGTAATTACGGCAGTCTGCCCCGTTTGCCGCTTTATAATCATCAACAGAAAGACAGGTCAGCATTTCATTGCATAAGTCTAATTGTTCATCCGAAGGGACACCGCGCGTCATGTTTAATTTACGCCCGGCTTCTTTAAATTTAGAAAATACCTCTTCCAACTCGCTCTTTAAAGCGGATAACTCTGTTTTACTCATTTGTGAATAATGTTTCATAATTTCTTCCTTTCACATATATTACAGTTTTTTTAAAGGAAGGGGAAGTAGATGGGATTCTTTTGAATTAAAATTTTTTCTACCGTACCAAAAACCCGTCAAAACCTGACGCACGAAGATTAGCGATAGTACGGGTAGCGTCAGCACCTGCAGGAATAGTAACAGCCCACATAGTTGTATTATTGGAAACACGCTGTTCAATCGAAGGGGAAAACCCTGCCTGTCTAAGATTTGCCGCCAATGATTGCGCATTAGCTTCCCGGCTAAAAACCCCGGTCTGCACTTGCAGCGAAGTTTCCGGCACCTTAGCGGAAGATTGCGTTGTTTGCGAAGTAACAATTTGTTCTCTGTTCTCTGTTCTTTGCTCGCCTGCCAACAAGGGAAGCGAATCAAGTCCGCTGATAAAAAACCAAAACGGGTTCGGGCTCATTGTAAGCTGTCCCTTACTTGCAGCCAAACTCCCTTCAAGGCTTTGCGGAAATTCTGTTACAAGAAGACTGCGCCATCGCTCTGATGTATCACCTCTGGAAATTTTCCAAAGTAAAAAAAGAATCTCGCGTTTCACTTCAGAATATTCAGGATTATTTGCAATGACATCTAACATAGATGTATCGCCTGTTTTTATCGCTTTTATGCTGATACTTAAAAATGATGCGCGTATATTTTTAACTATAAGAGGTTCAAGCGCGGCAGAGGCTCTGTCCCATTCCCCCATCGCGGCAAGGCATAAAGCGCAGGATAAAAGAGCGTTGTCGTCAACTGTGCCGGGAATAGCGGCGGCAGCTTCAAGCCAGTTTCTTGCCGCGCCTTCGATATCTCCTGAAAGTTGGCGCAAGTTTGCAAGACGCACAAGGGAAGCGCGGCGCTGTTCGCTGTTTGCAGAGTTTTGAACCGCCTTTTCAATGTTTTTAATTTCAGTTTCTAAAGAGACTCCTGTTTGCGTAAAGACAGTTTCAATCGAAAAGAAAAAAAATAGAAATATAAGCGAGAAAAATAAACAAACATTATTTAATTTTTTATCAGTCATCATTTTTGCGTTTTCTGGAAAGAAATCTTTTCCTAGCCTCAGCAGGATCAATACTATCTGAAGAAGTATTTAACTGCGCGTCATCATTTTTTGATTTTTCTTTCTTTTGTAATCTTTCCGTTTTTCTTTTACTGATATGGATAATTAAAGGCATAGCGCAGAAAAAACCAAGTACAAACGAAACAAAGATTGTAATAAATACAGGCACTTCTTTTAGTTTTGCAAAACCAAAACCTATATCGCAATTATTTTCCAGATTGAATGTAATAAATACTAGAAAAATTGCGAAAATCACTAAGAAAATTATTAAACGCCAGGGCATGGTTGTATCTCCTTTGAACGAAAGGTATTCCCTTTTAAGGATGACAGGACAAGCTTTCCAAAAGAGCCTATCAATGACTTGGGGCCGGGAACCGCCACCATTTCATCTTTTTCTGTCCTCGTTATTAATTCATCGGCATTTTTTCTGGAAATTCCCTCTATTAAAACGATTTCCGTGCAGCCTATCCTGCTTTTTAATAACTCATTTGTATGCTTTTTCTGCAAGGAAATCACCCTGGAAAGCCTTTCCCGTTTTACTTCTTCGCTGATCCTGTCAGGCAGACCGAAAGCCGCTGTCCCTTCCCTTGGATTAAAATGATACATATATGAATAAAGGAATTTCACTTCTTCCATTAAATTTAAAGCCTCTTGGAAATCTTCTTCAGTTTCCCCCGGAAAGCCGGCTAGGATATCTGTAGAAAGGGTGATATCAGGCATGGCAGAGCGGATTGCTTTTACAAGTTTTAAAAACTCTTGAGACGTATAGCCGCGGTTCATCGCTTTCAAAATTTTATCAGAGCCGTGCTGGACAGGCAAATGCAAGTGACGGCAGAAAATTTTATTATCCGCAATTACATCTATCGTTTCAGAAGAAAAATCTCCGGGATTTGCAGAAAGGAAACGTATCCATCTAATGCCGCATTTTTCCGCTTCTTCAACTATTATTTTTAATAAAACAGCAAAACCGATCTTAGTGATGCTTGCATTAACAGGGCTTGCCGTCTCCCAAGAATATGTATTTACATTCTGCCCGAGCAAAGTAATTTCACGCACCCCCCTTTCCGCGACAAGGCGGATTTCCTGTAAAATATTTTGCGGATCGCGGGACACTTCCCTGCCGCGAACATAAGGGACTATGCAATAAGAGCAAAAATTATTACAGCCGTGCATGATAGGGATAAAACTGCGGAAATGCCCTTCTTCATAATGCGAATTAGAAAAAGAAAAAACGGATTTTTCATCAATATTGAGCTTTGCCTTCGCGCCTTTTTCTACAGCTTCAAGTATCAAAGGAAAATCAGAACGGGCTAAAGTTCCGGAAACTTCATTCTTTTGAGGCTCATTGTAAGTTCCCATCACATAATCAATTTGCGGAAATTGATCTATTAATTTTTCACCTATCCTTTGCGCCATACAGCCCGCTATCACTAAAGTAAAATTGCGGCTAAGACCTTGCTTACTTTTATTTTTTTTCTTTAGCCCTGCGAAATGAGCGATACGCCCTAAGGTTCTTTTTTCCGCCGTCAGCCGCACAGAGCAGGTATTTATAAGAATTAGATCGGCGCTTTCCGCTTCTTCCGCTTCACTCCATCCGCGTTCTTTACAAACAAGAGCTAATGCGGCAGACTCGGCACTATTCATTTGACAGCCGTAGGTTTCAAAAAAAAATGTCATACGTTTTTTTATTTAAGAACGTTTTTTTAACCCTATAAAAAATTTGATCCCTTTCCAAATACCTAAAGCCAAAAGCCCGACAGCACCTATCGTAAGCAAGGTGCTTGAAAGCGGCGCTATAAATGGAATTTTTGAAAGTAAGGTAAGAGCTCCTGCGGCAGTTATTATTATACCTGCTTTTTTATCTGCAGAGTCTTTTGACAGCAAAGAACCGATGCCGATTAAACTGACAAGCCCTCCCATAGCAAGACCTAAAAATGGTACTCGTGAAAATACCTGTAATAATAAAAGAAAAACACCGCCCACAGTATAACCGACTGCGGTAACACCTAATTTTGATAAACTTGTTGTTGTCGGAATATTTTCTTTCTTTTCGATATCATTCATAATTTACTCCTTAATTATACATTATCATAATATTTATTTTTTTACTTGTTATTTCCGCTGAGACGCAATTTGCGCGGCGTATGCGGCATTTTGTATAAGCAATGCAATGGTCATAGGTCCCACCCCGCCCGGAACAGGCGTAAAAAAGGAGGCTTTTTCAAAAACCTCAGGATCAACATCCCCGCAAACTCTATACCCTTTTTTTGAAGAGTTATCGGGATGAGAACCTTCGTGCTTTGCATCCGGCACTCTGTTTATCCCTACATCGATCACCACTGCTCCTTTTTTAATCATATCTGCTTTTACAAATTCTGGTTTCCCTGCCGCGGCTATCAATATGTCAGCTTGTAAAGTGTGATGCGCAAGATCATTGGTCCCTGTATGGCAAATAGTTACAGTCGCATTATATTCTCGGCGTATTAAAAGATTTGCGAGCGGCTTTCCTACAATGTTAGACCTTCCGATTATTACAACATTAGCCCCGGAAACAGGAATATTATATTCGCGTAACAAAAGAAGAACCCCGTGAGGCGTACACGGTAAAAAACCTTCCCTGCCTAAAACCATATTCCCGACTGAAACAGGGTGAAAACAATCAACGTCTTTTTCAGGAGCGACAGAAGCGGTTATTTTATCTTCATCAATATGTTTCGGCAAAGGCATTTGCACTAAAATACCGTGAACTTTTTTATCATTATTCAATTCTGTAATTATCGATAAAAGTTTCTGTTCGCTTACAGACTCCGGCAATCTTATATCACAGCTTTCCATGCCGGCTTCCGCTAAAGCTTTTTCTTTTGATTTTACATAAGTGATGCTTGCAGGATTCTCCCCTACCAACACAACGGCAAGACAGGGAACTATCCCCTTTTCTTTAAGAATTAAAACATTTTCTTTTACTCTCTCCCGGATTTTCAGCCCAAGCGCTTTCCCGTCCATTAAAATTGCCGCCATAATATTCTCCCGTAAAAAAATGTGAAATTTAACTTATTTACAAAAAGGTAAAATAACCATAAACCGCCCAAGTAAAGCGGTAATGGAAAATTCCCCATCAAGCGCAACATTACTCAAGCCGTAAAACCCGCGATCCCAGCTTAACTCATCAAGAGCCCATTTTAAACCTTCGCTTACCGCATGCCACGGACCGTTCCCCAAAGGAAACACAGAAACAACGTCTCCCTTGTTCAAACAACAAAAGAATTTATTTCCTTCTCTTTTTTCTGTTCCCTGTTCTCTTTCTTCTGCTTCAATACATTGAATATCAGCCGTATCTGTGATCCAGCGGCGCGGGAAAATATCCCTTTCAAAAAGAGAGCGGATACCGAAAAGATGATCGATCCTGCCGCCGCCGCCGCCGATTATCCAAACATCATCACAGCTTTTTTCTTTTGCAAGAGAAAAAGCCAGTTCTGTATCAGAATAATCTTTATTCATCTCATGGCGGATAACACATTCAGAGGGAAAAGAAGAAAGAACCGAAGTATCACCTAACGAATCCATGTCGCCTATAATCCAGTCAGGTTTAATATCCGCATTAAGAGCTGTAATAAGCCCAGAATCGGCGGCGATAAGAAGCGCGTCTGTTTCTTTTTCGATTATACGTTTAATAATCTGTTTTTGCGGCGCTTGCCCGCCTGTAAAAATAATACCCAGCAATACTTCACCTTAAATTTATAAATCATTATAATAAGTAATTAAGGTAAATTCAATTGATAAAAAACATCGACCCTGTTTTAAAAGAAATCTCCTCGTTTTTTACGGCAGATAAAAAAGAAATCTACCTTGTAGGCGGGGCTGTCAGAGACATGTTGCGCGGAAAGAAAATTCATGATTGGGATTTAACAACAAACGCTCTGCCTGAAGAAGTGACTGCCCTTATAAAACGCGCCGGAGGTAAAGTAATACCGACAGGCATCAAACACGGGACAGTGACAGTTTTTTATAAAAATAAAAGCGCGGAAATCACCACATTTAGAACAGAAAGCGATTACTCTGACGGGCGCAGGCCTGACAATATATATTTTACTTCTTCTGTCGAGGAAGACCTTTCAAGACGCGATTTTACTATGAACGCTGTCGCCCTGCGCCTTCCAGACGGCGTTCTGATCGATCCTTTTAAAGGGGAAGCCGATATTAAAGCGAAAATTATCCGCTGCGTAGGGGACGCAAGAGAGCGTTTCAGCGAAGACGGTTTGCGCCCCTTACGCGCTGTGCGTTTTGCAGCCGGCCTCGGTTTTAAAATTGAACAGCGAACTTTAGACGCAATCGCGCCTTCGCTCCCTGTAAGCGAGAAAGTATCATGGGAAAGAGTGCGCGATGAAATTGATAAAATACTTTCCTCCCCTGTCCCTTCTTCCGGTTTTCGTTTAATGGAAAAGACAGGCTTATTAAAACTTTTTCTTAAAGAACTTGTAATTTGCCGCGGCGTTGAACAAAAAGGTTTTCATCAATTTGATGTTTTAGATCATTGCTTACTCGCCTGCGATTTCGCGGCGCAAAAAGAATATTCACACGAACTGCGTTTAGCCGCTCTCTTTCATGACATAGGAAAACCTTCGTCACGTGAGATTGATAAAGATGGAATTTTTACATTTTACCGCCATGAAGAAATATCAGCTAAGATGACACGCGCTCTAATGGAGAGGCTGAAATATCCAAACGCTGTTACCGACAAGGTTTGCCATTTAATAAATGAACACATGTTCCTTTACGAAGATAAATGGACAGATGCCGCAGTACGCAGGTTTATCGCCCGTGTCGGAGAAGAAAATCTGCAAGATATTTACAGCTTGCGCCGCTGCGACGCTTATGGATTTTCAGGCAAAGCAAGCAATTTTAATTCAATTAATTTATTCTCAAAAAGAATTGACAGAGTTCTTGGCGAAGGCAATGCTTTCTCGTTAAAAGACCTTGCTGTCAATGGAAATGATTTAATGGAAGAGGGCATCCCGGGCGGAAAAATAATGGGGAAAATATTAAAAGAACTCCTTGAAACAGTACTGGACGACCCCGGACAAAACACACACGAAAAATTATTAGAGATTGCAAAAAGAATTTACAAAGATAGAAATTAACATGGATTTAAATGGATTTAAATGGCAAGCTTCCAAGGAACCACGGATTTTCACTGATTTTACGGATTAACACGGATTTTTTTTATTTTATTAATATAAAAAATAAATTTTACATTTGCTTTTTTCTTTAGTTATTCCAAAATCCGTGAAAATCAGTTTAATCCGTGAAAATCCGCGGATCATGTTAACCCTGTAAAATCATATTAATCCTTCTCTTTTAACAAGGCGTCATTGTTCAAGACCTTAAACGACACCGCTTTGGGGAATTTCACGTCACGCACTACAATCCCTTCTTTATCTAAACCGCTCGGGTACTTCCCTCTCGCTTTTTCCAGTAAGGTTTCAAGAGAATAATTAAAATTATCTGCGCGTTCTTCGAGCGGGACAAGGGGTAAACCTAAAGTTTCACATAACTTGACGGCTTCTTCGTAGGGGAGATATCTTCCTGTATCCCAATCTTTTACGTCAAAAATATACCATTCGATTCCGGCTAAGCGCAGTTTATTTTTTTGAATTCCTGTACCGCAGATTTCACCTGTCAATACTATGTTTCTTCCCAACTTTGCAAGTTTTTCTTTTAAACCGTATTTGTAAACAGGGGTCCAATATAATGCGCCTTCTTCGTCTTTTATTTCTTTATTCCTGCTGCAACAGCCGATTTTCCCGTCAATGTAATATACGATCCCTGATGTGCCGTCCATTTTTGTGGTGATGTAATACGCTTTCCCCTTAAGCTGATCTAAAAGTTCCAAGGCGGATTGGATGCGGATTTCATCAGACGCAGGAATCCCGTGAGGGCGCTCCCCTATTATCGTCCCCCCCGCATTGGCGGTTTCAGGTATATACCATTTTTTAACATTGAGAATTTCTGTAACATCTGCGCCTTGCGCGTATCCTTCCAGTTCAGGGAATTTATCAAGCGGCAACAATAAACCTTGCGATAACTGACCGCGCATTCTCATTGTACGAATCCTGAAACCTTCGCCGTTATCTGCATTATCGCGGTATGAAGAGGTACGCAAGAATTCGTAGCGTTCATCTATGGGGAGAAAACTGTCTACTTCATAATAAACGCCGAAATCCCCTTCTTTAAATTCGCCTTTTTTTACAACGCATTGCCAACCCATTACATGAGCAAGTTCAAGAAAATCAGAATCGGGAATAGCGCTTATTTCTTTTACTTTTTGAATTGTCACTAACGATCTCATTTTTTTTACCTCCTATGTATTGATAACAAGAATTATAAACCGTAAAAAAGCGCTTTACAAGCGGATAGGTAAATTTATTATTAATTATATAATTAAAAATCGATTTTGATATGTGTATAATAACAGAAAAACCTGATCACCGTAAGCGATCAGGTTTTGAGTATAAAATAAAAAGGGAGTAATTATTCTTCTTTAAGTTTTTCCGCAAAATCGGAAATCATACCTTGCAGTATGCCGAGGCAGCGTTTAAAAAACGGTTTAAAGCCTTCAGGTTGTGCAAGGAAAAGTGATGTTTCAAGTAAAACCAGTTCTTTTTCCACCCTTACAAAGATCTTACCGAGTTTATATTCCGCGTTAACCGCGTTTGCCGCTTCAAGGTGCTTAAAAATATCTTCATCTGAATTAAAATCGCACCCGTAACCGGCTTGTATTCTAAAATATTCGGGGTCGTTTTCATCTACAAATAAGATATATTTATCCCCTTCGAATTTAAAATCAATGTCACCGTCATCATCTAAGGTTCCCTTAAAACCTTCTTCTTGTAAAAACTTTAAGTAAAGTTTTTGTAATTCATCTTTATTCATCTTCATTACCTCCGAAGTTATTCTTTTAGAGAATTTTCACATAAATTCCAGCTTTTGTCAACTTAATTTTCAACATCCGTCAATTTCTCCCATGCGATTCTCGCCGTTTCTTGTTCCGCTGTCTTTTTATTACGCCCCGTCCCTGTACCGTAAACCGCATCCCCTATTTTAACTTCCATCCAAAAGATACGTTCATGTTCAGGGCCGGTACGTTTTACCATACGGTATTCGGGGTAACAGCGGAATTGCCTCTGGCAAAATTCCTGTAAAATCGATTTATAATCATTGTGAAAATTTTTACCTGTCACCTTATCAATCTCAGGTATAATACAACGGCTGACAAAATCAAAAGCTGCCTTATAGCCCGAATCTATATATAAAGCGCCGATTATAGCTTCCATTGCATCGGCAAGTATGGTTTTTTTATTTCTTCCGCCGGAAAGATCTTCACCCTTGCCAAGCAAGAGCATATCATCAATTTTTAACTTTTTAGCGATTTCTGAAAGAGTATCCTCACTTACAACTACAGCTTTAATTTTTGCAAGTTCGCCTTCGGCTTTTTCTTTATAAGATTGATATAGTGTGGCGGCGCAAACCGCGCCTAATATGGAATCCCCTAAAAATTCCAAACGCTCATTATTATTTTTATTTCCCGCTTCATTGGAAACAGATCGATGCATCAAGGAAAGGTTTAATAAATTAACATTTTTAAATTTAAAACCGGCGGCTTTTTGGAATGCCGCCAGTTTCTTGGTTCTTTCTTTAGTGATTTTACCGGGATTTAATAAAGCCGTATGCGTCCTGATATTATTTCTCTATCGAAGAAGAGCTTCCGGTTTCGTTCAACTGGTCTTTAATATAGTTGTATGCATCCTGTACTATTGAGAATGTATTGGCAATTTCATCTGGAATACTGATACCGTATTTTTCTTCGATTGCATAAACTAATTCATAAGTGTCAAGCGAATCCGCGCCAAGGTCCTGACGGAAAGACGCATCCATCGTTATTTTGCCTTCGTCTACATTGAGCCTTCCGGCAATGAGCTTTTTCATTTCTTCGAATAATTTTGATTCATCCATTTTTTATCCCCTTACTATACCTTTGAATTCGGAACGATTACCTGCTTCCCACGATAAAAGCCGCATTTCGGGCATACACGGTGTAACATAACCTTGTTGCCGCAGGTACTGCAATTAATCAATGTAGGTGCGGTAAGTTTCATGTTGATAGACCGCCGACGGCTAGTCCTGGCTTTTGATGTTTTACCTCTGGGTACTGCCATATTCAACCTCTCTAATTTAAATTTATATTAACAATAAAAAAAATTGTCAAGACATTTTACAAACTTTTGTCAAATTCTTTTCAATCAGTTTTTATGTGAATAAACACCTTAAAAAATAACGTAGATTAACTATACTTTTCTTTTAATGCTTTGGCAACCAGCGGAGGGACCATTCCGTGAAGATCCCCGTGAAAAGATGCCAATTCCTTAATTGATGATGAACGGATAACAAAATACTCAGGGGCTGTCGTCATAAAGATGGTTTCAATCTTGGGATCAAGGGTTTTGTACATCATTGAAAGTTCAAATTCATAAGAAAAATCTTCAAGCCCGCGGACCCCTCTTACAAGTAAATTAATGTTCATTTTCTTTAAAAAGTCGACAATCAGGCTTTCGCACAAGACAACAGTGATATTTTTCCTGTCTTTTACAAGCTCCCTCATCATAGAAGCACGCTCTTCAGCGGAAAAAAGGTACTTTTTCTGTTTATTTTCTGCAATAACCACTATTAATTCATCAAAAATAGAGGCTGCGCGTTGGATAATATTTACATGTCCCGATGTCGGGGGGTCAAAAGACCCTGGAAAAGCGGCTTTCATCATTGTTTCAACATACAGATTAAATAAAAACAGGTCAAGTACCGGTAGTATTCAAGGAAAATATCATTTTAAATGTATGAAAATTAATGTTTCTTTAAGCTGTATTTTAATAAGTTGACATTTATATTTAAATGATGTACATTAACATTATGAGAAATAATAAATTTCTTCTAATTATCTGTATTTTCATGTTCATATTTTCATGTAAGACTTTACCTGACACTCAAACAGTTACAACCGAAACAAATCAACAAACCCCGCCTGAACCGCAAACTCCGGCTCCGACCGAAACATTTGATCCTACAAAAGTAAGCCAAGATCACTATACATCAACAAGAGATGAGGTTCAGCAATTTATAGAAAAATTAAATCAAATAATCAGAACCAGAAATTATAATGCATGGAGAGAGACATTGTCACAAGAATATATCAACTTATATTCATCCTCAGCAAAACTAAAAGAAATATCCGATGAACCGACAATGAAAAGAGCGAACATTGTTTTAAGAAATTTGAATGATTATTTTACCCGTGTTTTTGTTCCTGCTAGAAATCCGGACAGAGTCCAGATTGACAGTATTGACATTGAATTTGTAACCACAAACAGAGTCAGAGCTTTTATTACTAGAACTAATAATGCGGGAGATGAAACTAGAGAGATTTTATACAACCTGGAAAAAATTAATAATGTTTGGAAAATTATTAATTGAAAATAAAAAATTAAGTTAATAAGGAGATATTATGTTTTTATTTAAACGTTTTTTTATTCTGATTATCGCGGTTGTTGTTCTTACAGTATCAGTTTGGGCGCAACAGACGGTAGAGCAATCTTATTTGCAGGAAGCAATCGAAGTAATGATCATCCGTGAAACTGCAAGGATGCACACAAGGGAACAAAAGTTAATGGCTCTTGAGTATATCGGAGAGGCTCTTGACCGCGGAAATACAAATGACGAAATCCGTCAAACATTGCATTTCCTTGTCAATGAAGGCAACAGAAATAACCAAGCAAGGGAAAACGGAAGGCTTGTGAATAACTTCCCGGATGTAAGAAGGCAGGCTGCAAAATACTTGGGGCAAATAGCGTCTGAAGAAGCAAGGGTATCTCTTGTTGGAATTCTCATGGAAGAACAAGAACCGATGGTAGTTCAGGAAGCGATTAAATCCTTAGGTGATATAGGGACAAATGAAGGAAACCATACTATTTCAAATATTACATGGCGTTTAATGAAAGATATAAGGGGACACACTCCTGATAACCTTGTAGCGCTTGCCGCAATTGACACTTTCCAAAAGATAGCGCAGAAAAACAACGGTATCCAGGACCCTGAAGTATATAGAGCATTAAACCTAATCGCTGATTATAGAAGCGATTATGTCGCGCCTATAAGAGAGCGAGCAAGGCAATTATTAGCGGAATTACGCAGGTACGGTAGCTGATACACTGTCTTGTTAAAACGTTTTAACAAGTTAAGAAAACAGAGCGGTAATTGTGGATTTCCTGTTTCCTTTTAAACGGAAAAAAGTTATCGCTCTTGTCGGTGAAAGCGGCACAGGTAAAAGCTTTCATGCAAAACTCATAGCGCAAAAATACCGGATTAGTTATATAATTGATGACGGTCTCTTGATCAGGGATAACCGTATTCTTGCAGGGCACTCTGCAAAAAAAGAAAAAAGCTTCCTTGCTGCTGTAAAAGTAGCTCTTTTCGATGAAAAATCACACAGAGATGAAGTTGCGCGTAAATTACAAAACGAAAAATTTAAACGTATTTTACTTCTAGGAACTTCCGAAAAAATGGTTAATAAAATAGCAGCGCGCCTCCAGCTCCCCCCCCCTTCAAAAATAATTAAAATTGATGATATTGCAAGTCAGGAAGAAATAGAAAAAGCAATCAGATCAAGGCGCATCGAAGGAAAACATGTAATCCCTGTCCCTTCAATAGAAGTAAAAAAAACTTATTCTAATATTTTTCTTACAACAATTCAAATTTTTAAAAAACGTATCACCCCTGTCGCTATTCCAACTTTGCATGAAAAATCTGTAGTAAGACCTGAATATTCAAAAAAAGGCAAGGTGATAATTTCTGATACTGCGTTGAGCTTACTTGTAATGAACTGTGTTGATGAATATAACAAAGATATAAAAATAAAAAAGATTCTGGTAAAAGATGAAGAGATCGGTTACCGTCTGATAATGACTATCGATGTCCCTTACGGTATTCAATTAGGCGGAAATATCCATGAAATGCAGCAATTTATTATCGAAGACATAGAAAGATACACGGGAATATTGATAGAAGAAGTAAATATAATAATAGATAAGATAATTGATTAGGTATTAAGAATTTACAGTTTCGTTTTTATTTTTTACTTTTTTTCTGCGGCGGCGGCGGCGTTTAGGTTTTGTCCCTTCACTTTCATGAATAATTTTAGCGGGAACGTGCAATCTTTTTACAGTGATACTGTGAGAGGCAAGGAATTTTTTAAGCGCGTATTCCAATTCAAAACGCGGCGGGTTTATCGGAAGGATAAAAGAGCGAACGGTTTTAAAAATTTCTTTAAAATTCTCAATTGTACCGGGCTTCCATTCCGCTGTCATTTCCAGATAATCACGAAACAAAGAACCGAGAGCCTGACCGCGCGGGCTTGCTTCCCCTTTCAATACAGACATGTTTTGCAGATAATTTTTCCTGAAGTTTGCATCCTTTCTCATTAGTTTTGCCGCTTGCGGCTGAAGATAGGTATACAAACCCATTTTATCCAATAAATCAACAATAAAAGCTGTTTTTTCAGAATTGATTATTTTAAAAATTTCTTCAGTAAGCCTTGACGGGGAAATTGATAATAATAAATCTGCCTGGCTTGTAATTTTCCTTTTAAGATTCAAAGGAATGGTAAAATCAGTTTTAGCGGCGTATTTTGCAGCTCTTATCATTCTTACAGGATCATCTGTAAAAATTTCAGAAAGAGAGATAATCGGATTAATTTGCTTCTTATTAATATCATTCATGCCGCCGACATAATCAACCACAATCTGCTGTTCAGGATCGTAATAAAGGGCATTCAATGTAAAATCACGGCGCAACACATCTTCTTCTATCGTACCGAAAGTATTACTTGTATGCCCGTCTTTAAGGGAACGGAAAGTAGAAACTTCAAAAACTCTTTGCCCCGAATATACATGAACAAGACGGAAACGCCGCCCTATTATTCTGGAATTGCGGAATATTTTTTTTATACGTGTAGGGCTTGCCGAACTTACTATATCAAAATCTTTCGGTTTTTTCCCAAGTATTAAATCGCGTACAGCGCCTCCTACAATGTAAGTGTCGTAACCTGCGCTTTTTAATTTTCGTATAATATTTATAGCTTCGCTGTCAACATCGGCGAAATTGATTCCGTGTTCATCGCATGTGTAAATAACAGCTTTTTTTTCTGGTTTGCCGTCAGCGCCGGCTGAGTACCTGTATCTCATTCACAATGTTTATTAATCCATGAAAGAAGGTTATCTATTACTTCTTCACGGTTTGTTTCATTAAATGCTTCATGCCTGGCTCCCGGATACAGCACAAAATAACAATCATTTATCCCTATGTTTCGGTATGCGTCAACTAAAGCGGTAGGGCTTTTCCCCATATCGCCGACAGGATCAGCACTCCCTGAAAAAACATATACCGGTAAAGAGCGGTCTATCCTTGCCATCGCATCATGCCGGTGTATATTATAAAGCAACTTAGCCAAATCACGGTAAAAACCCGAAGAACATAAAAAACCGCAAAGAGGGTCTTTTACATATTTATCTACTTCTTGTTCATCACGGCTTAACCAATCAAAGGGTGTACGGTTAGGTTTAAAAGTTTTGTTATAAGGACCGTCTGCCATAGAATATGCCAATATTGATCCTTTCCTCTGACCTTTAAGCATAGCAAGCAAGGTCATAATAGGAACGCCTGCTTTTATAATAAAACCGTCCGGTCCTTTAGTGCCTGAAAGAATACAACCATTAATTTTAATTTTATCCTTATCAATGTTTGAATATTCAATATAATTTTGAGCAATAAAAGAACCCCATGAATGTCCAAGTAAGAAAAGCGGGACATTACTTCTGGTTTTTTTTATTTCTTCGTTTATAGCGCGTACATCATCTGTTACAAGTATATAACCGTTACCATCCGCACAATGACCTAAAAGACCTCCCTTATTGGGACCGTTTACTTCCAGATTAGCGGTTTTACCATGTCCTCTTTGATCCGCAGCCCATACTTCAATTCCTGCTTCTGTTAGTTTTTCTGCAAGGCGTTTATAACGCAAAGCATGTTCTGCCATACCGTGAATTATATGAAGAACAGCTCTTACCTTGTCCTGAGAATCAGAATTATTTTCCGGAGACCAACGGTATAAATAAAGCTTGGTCCCATCATGGGTTTCAAAATATGTTTCATTATGAACCATATTATAATTGTAACGTTAATTCATAATTGTGGCAACAAGCCCAGAGAAGCCTAAGATTATTTTAATATGTAAAATTAAATATTTATTTCTCAAAAACAGCTAAACTTTCAATATGCGCGGTTTGTGGATAAAAATCAAACATTAAAAGCTTATTAAGCTTATAACCGCCATTAACTAGAATTTTTGCATCTCTGGCAAGAGATGCCGCATCACAGGAAACATAAGCGAAAACAGGTGGTCCTTCCTGCGATATAATTTGAGCTAACTTGGAAGAAAGCCCGGCCCTCGGCGGATCGGCGATAATAAAACCAAACTTTTCTTTTTGATGCAGTAAAATATTATTAATGGAAAAGCTTTCTTTTTGATCCCTACCTGTAGATTTATACCATTCAGTGTCACGTAACGCAAATAACTCAGCGTTTACATTTAAAAGTTTTAAGTTCTCACGGGCAAGACTGACAGATGCTTTGCTTTCTTCTGCAAGGATAAGTTTTGGAAATAAATCGCTAAGAAAAAAAGCGAAGGTCCCTACACCGCAGTATAAATCCGCCATTGGTAAATCTTTTGCAGCGTGTGTAGCTAAAACTGCGTGCGCAATTTTTCGTAACTCTAAAATAAGTTTTTCTAACATACTACAATTACTTTGAAAAAACAAGGATACATCAACAAAAATTTCTTTATCTAAAAGTTTTATTTTCCCTTTCTGCTTTCCGCCTTCGCTTAATAAGACATCATCCTTGGAAAAAACATTAAACCTGTCTTTTTCTACAGGTAAAGGAAATCCATCCCCTTTAAGAGCATCTCTAATCCCCTGCACTGCAACAGGGCAATCTGAAACAGCAATGATTTCATTTCTGCGTCTTCCTTTTAAACCGATTTTAAGACCGTCTGTTCCTTTTGCTTGCTGTCTTAAACAATGAAACTGCATTCTATTACGGTATCCCCAAGGCGCGGAGGGAAAAATCTCAGGCTCCGGTATCTGCACATTACTTTGCAGCGCGTGCAATAATGAATCTTTTAAAATAACTGCTTTTATTTTAAGTTGCTCATTATAATCAATATGAGCGAGATTACATCCCCCGCACGATTCTTTACCGTAAAATGAACAAACACTATCTACCCGCACTGAAGAAGGATTAATAATTTCCAGCAATTCGGCACGCGCCCAGGTATTATGCTCTTCAATAATCCTGCATAAAACCATTTCTTCGGGAGCTCCTCCTGCAACAAAGACAGGCTTCCCCTTGTATTTTCCCAAGGTATCTCCGCCGGAAACGATTTTCTCTAAATTCAATTTGTAAACATCACCGATAGACATAATTTGTTATATCATATTAATAAAGAAAATAATATTATAAAAAACTAAACTGAATTTTTATAAAAATGTAGTATAATTAAAATAATGGAATTCTTTGTAAAAAAGTTTTTATTATTCATTATTCTTTTTTCTTTGTTATTTGTTACAGCTTTTTCACAAAATGCTAACGAAGTCCGCGAACAAGGGTTTATAACCTCCGATCCCTTTTGGAGACAAGCTCTGGGCGGTGAAGTGTTATCCCTTCCTCACGTTCAGGCGCAATCAGCGGTTGTCGCGCTTGACGGAGGGAATATTAAAGCTTACTCTACAGCGGGAACACCGATGTGGAACTATTCTGCAAGAGGAAAAATAAGCCCTTATATTACAAGATCAAGAGAAGGCACTTCATATCTTTCAAGAACTAACGGAATTTTCATTGCGGTAAATCGTTCAGGCCGGGAATTATGGCGCAGAGACCTTGAAAACTCAATCAGCGCGAAAGTTATAATAGGTTGGGATGGAAGATTATTTATCCCCACCAATAATAAAATTTTTTGTTATACCGCATCAGGGAATCGTTTATGGACACATACTTTTGATTCAAATCCTGTTGATATAAACCAAGCATCTGTCTTTTCTATCGCTCCGAAACTGGATAAAAGCGGTGGGATTTTATTTGCTATCGGGAATGATATTTACTGTATCGATCAATTTGGAAATATAACTGTATGGAAATCGGTTTATGATCCTTCTAATAAAAGATGCTCTTTTATTTTTTCAACCGATCAGAAGCAGATCATATCTTTTTATTCAGACGGCTCAATAGAAATACAAGGTGTCACTGAAGAATGGTATATCGGAGCGCAAAGCGAAGAGCATATATCGCTTTTACCCAGCCTTCCTGCAAGACCTATAGCTGCGGCACAACAAGGAAATAATATCGCGGCAGTATTAAATGACGGCAGGGTAACTTTTTTTTCTATAGATGAAAAAAAAATACTATGGACAAGCAACAGCCATATAAGAGAAATGATCAATAGAGGTGAAAGACCTGACATGGAAGCAGAAATAATTTTTGATACAAGAGGGATCTATGTTCTAAGCAAAAATGGAGCGACAGGTTTTTCCATCGAAGGAAGACGATTCTGGTTTTCTTTTCTTCAAAATGCTGCCGCTATTCCCGCATTCGGAGATGACGGGGTGCTTTATTCAGGAGGGAAAGATTGGATTCTTTATGCTTATAAAATGGAAGACCGTATTCTTCCGCAAAGAAACGCCCTTTACGGACCGCTTCCTGAAGGGTCTTACGGATTGGGTAGGCCTCAAAATTTTAATATTATTTATCCTCTTAACGAACTTGAAAAAATATCTCTTTTGAATCAAATCACTGCAGCGATAAACGCAGGGCAAATCGGATCAAATGAACCTGTCTGGACATCTTTCTTACTTAGGATCTGCGCAGAGAAAGAACCTTTACAATCGCGGATTACAGCTTTAAAAAATTTAGGCAAAATAGGTTCGCGTGAAACAATTCCATGGTTAATTAATGTTTACCGTAATTCAAATGAACCATCGATTAGTTCCGCCGCTATAAATGCAATAGGAAGCATCGGTGTCGATCCCGAAGGTTATGCGCTTCAGGCTTTTGCTTTTTCACTAGCGCAGGATTATATAAAAGATGAACAAGTCTTAACAGCGATTGCTTCAACTGTTGGCGCTCTTTGCCGTTTTTCAGGCCCTCCTTTAAGTGAAATGGGGATACGGATATTAAATTTGCTTTCTGCAACAAATCAACCGCCATCAGTAAGAAGGCAAGCTGCCAGGGAACTCTCTTCATTACGTTAAAACAACTAAAATATTTACTTGTAAATATTAATAATTTTTTCCCTGCCGGGAAGACGGTAAATATCGAAATCCTTATCCAGACTGATAATTTTCCTGATGCCGCTTTTTTCAGCAGCAACAACTAAAGTGGCATCTGCAAAATCCATAGGTAAATCTGAATATTTCTCTGTTAATTCAACAATACGGGGGATATCATGCTGGTTTATATCGCTGATTATTACGCCTTTATACATAACCCAATCATAAAAATCTCGCAAAGCATTAATATTAACGCTTAAAAAATATGTTGCTTCAGTAAAAACGGCAAGCGTACTTATAAAACTACATTGATTTTTTGCAAGGAATTCTTTTATTCTTTTATGATGATTATCACCGGAGTGAAATAAGGCAACAAGTGGACCTGCATCAATAAGAATCCTGTCGCGCACGAAGCATCTCCCTTATACGTTCTTTATAAGTAGTGGAAAGATCCCCTTCCCCTAAATTGTATTTTCCAAAATAAGGTAAACCTAAAGTAAAGGAATCAATCTCGTTCTCTTCCTGTTGATAATATAGTTCTAAAGCTTCAATGATAATTTCTGACAAGGTCTTTTTTTTAGCCTTAGAAAGAATGAGAAGCTTATTTCTTGTTTCTAAGGGTAACCTGGCGGAGGTTGTCACCTCGCTTGTTTTACAAATTGTCGTACTCATAATACAAAGTGTAATACGCAAGGGAAAGAAAGTCAAGAGAAAATAAATAAAAAATCAATCAAACATTTTACCAAAATTTGTCAAACTAATGATTTTCTGTACCAAAACAAAAAAGTGTATTATAATAATTTAAAATATAGGAGCTTTGCCATGAAAATAAAACGGATATTTATAAGTGCTATAATTTTATTTATCGTAACTTTTTCAGGATTTACACAGGTTAACAGGGATGAATTACAAGACCTGCCCCCTGTAGTATTTATCAATTATGAAGGCCCTCATTCCCGCTTAGATACAAGAGAGCAAATCCGCCAAATCGGTGTTGCTTTGGGAGTTATTATTTCAGAAAGGGAAGGAAGTATCGCGCCTACTTTGAATGCAATGTCACTTGATCAAAGAAGAGATTATTCTTATCAATTTGAGGCAGGTGCGAACAACCGTTATTTTATAATTCACAATATTGCAGGACAGGAAGAAGGAAAAATCAATTCTGATATTTTAGGGCTAGGCGTAGATACAGGTGTCGATCATATCAGAAATTTACGGGTAATTATACAAGGTTATCTTCAATCCGCTTATAACTACAATGCAAGTGATGCGGCTTTATTAGCGGAATTTATAACTGTCTATAATGCTGTATACCGCGGGAATTGGGATTATTTTGTCAGCCGATATAAATCTCAGGTTATTAACCACCTTACAAGAGAAAGAGCAGGTTTATCAATCCGTTACGATGAATGGCCAGGAAGAACATTAATTTTAATTCCTCTCGGTCAAGGGAGGGGGTTAAGCGCGATTGACACTACCACTATTACAGACGCACGGGTAATCGAAGAAATGAGAAGGGAAGATGATCAAAGTGTCCCGCAAAGACAACAGATGGTAAACCTGGTAGAAAGGGAAGCTGCGCAAGCTGAAAGGCAAGCACAAACAGAACGCCAGGCAGTTAGACAGGAAGAAAGGCAGGTAACAGAAGAAAGAAGGCAGACTGAACAGGCAAGGCAGCAAGTACAGGAAGATCAAAGAGCCGGAAGAATCACAGAAGAAGAAGCAAAGAAAGCTGAAGAAGAAATTGAAAAGAAAGAAGAAGAAATCGCAAAACGTGAAGATGCTCTCGAAGAGCGGCGTGAGGTGGTACAACAGCTTGAAGAATTTGCAGAAAGAAAAACAGAAGAAGCACAGCAGCAGCGTGAAGCGATTGCACGCGATCAGCAAGCGGTTATCGTTCAGGAAGCGGCAGGCGGCGTATTCGGCGTAACAATAGAAAGGCAAATCCCGCCTGTATCGGTAGGAAGAGTCATACGGCTTAACCCTGCGAACGGCTCTGTAATAAGAAGATCACCCCTTGATACCACTCATGTAAAAACAGTTACATTTATAGGCGGAAGGATACTTGCTATTGCAGGTGAAACCGGCGGAAACAGCGCGGTACGCCTTATTGAAATAAATCAAACAAGTCTGGAAATGGCAAAACAAGGTGATAACGATATTCAAACAGGCAGTTTATTATGGGTAAACGGAAACGATCTTTATGCGATCACAGTTGATCTTAATAGCAAGCTTTGTAATCTTGGCAGATTTAATACAAATCTTGGAATGGAAGCAAGATCAACTGTTAATGTTCATCCGGAAGCCGGGGTTTCAATCCAACAAGGACGCTTACTGACCCAACGCCCGGACGGTTCCGCGATGGCTTTAAACCCGACGGATTTAACAGAAATTAAATAACACAATGAATAATGGGCAGTGCAGTGTTTAAAAACATTCACTGCTCTGTGTTATAGATGTGATCAAGCCCGTGGAGTAGATCTTCGGCTTTTTCTTTACAGCTTCCGCAGACCGTACCTATCTTGGTCGCTTGTTGAAGCTGTTCCCAGTTCCGCGCTCCATTTTGAAAAGCTGTTTCTATATCTTTATCGGTGATACCAAGACAATGGCAAATAATAACAGTTTCTTCGACAAAGAGCCCCTTCCTTCCTGTTTTTGCAAGATAATCATTAATCGCTTCACGCAGGGCTTTGTCGCCCAGAACTGAACAATGTATTTTAAAACTCGGAAGCCCACCAAGTTTTTCTACAAGGTCTTCAGGGCGGATTTTATAAGCGTCTTCTATCTTCATTCCTTTGATGGTTTCAGAAAGCATACTGGTAGAAGCGATGGCGCTTGCGCAGCCGTAAGTTTTCCAGCGGACATCAATGATAACATCATCTTTTATTTTTAAAAGCATCAGCATTTGATCGCCGCATTTGATATTTCCTGTCTGCCCTCTTCCGTCAGGCGCAAAGACTGCTTCATCTTCCAAAAGAACATTACGCGGGTTTGTAAAATGCTCCTTTACTGTATCTGAATATAACCAATCTGACATATCTTTACCTTATAAATTTTATTAACAATCTGATAATGTTGACATCGCCCTTAACCGCGCGATTATAGGCGGTAATATTTCAATTATATAATCAATATCGCTTTCTGTGATACCCCACCCAAAACTAAAACGGATAGAACCGTGAGCCAGTTCAGGTCCCACACCTGTTGCCATTAATACATGTGAAGGCTCAAGGCTGCCTGAAGCGCAGGCGGAACCTGTAGATGCTTCTATCCCCTGCATATCCATGGAAAGAAGAATCGCTTCACCTTCCGCTCCTGGAAATGAAACATTCAAAGTATTGGGAAGCACATCATCTGGATGCCCATTAATTTTAATTTTTGGGATTTTTTCAAGCAGACCTTTTTTTAATTTATCACGTAAAGGGGAAATTTCTTTGCCGTATTTATCTATTTCTGAAGCCGCAAGCTCGGCTGCTTTTCCAAAACCTAAAATACCGATATTATTGTAGGTCCCGGCCCTTAACCCGTCTTCCTGATGCCCGCCATGCACTAAGGGAAATAAAGGAGCGCCTTTTTTTACATATAAAGCACCTATTCCTTTAGGACCGTAAATCTTATGTGCAGAAATAGTTAGGTAATCAACCTGAAGTTCTTCTACATTAAGAGGGATTTTTCCAAGCGCTTGCACTGCATCTATGTGCATAAAAGCGCCTGATTTTTTAACAAGTGAAGTAATTTTTTTTATATCCTGCACTGTGCCTATCTCGTTGTTAGCCGCCATTACCGATACAAACAAGGTTTTTTCATTTAACGTTTTTTCAAGTTGATCAATTTTTAGTTTTCCGTATTGATCAACCGGTAAAATATTTACTTTATATCCCGTCTTTTTTAAATAAAGAGCGGAATTAAGCACACAAGGATGTTCTATTGCCGTAGTGATAAATTCATCTCTTGATTCTCCATTATCAACAAGACGGCGCATTGTTTGAAAAACTGTATTGTTCGCTTCTGAGCCGCCGGATGTAAACACGATTGCCCCGTTTTTTGCCCCGATTAAATTTTTAACCGCAGTTCTTGCCTGCTCAACCCTTGCATGCGCCTTTCTGCCTGATCCATGCATACTTGAAGCGTTTCCGAAAATTTCTAAATCATCAATTATTGAGGTTTTAACCTCTTGCCTTAAGGGGGTAGTTGCATTGTAATCAATGTATACTTTTCTCATTTTTATAAATAATAACAAAAATAATAAGAAAAATCAAACCATGTAAATAATGATTGATTTTCCCCTCGCGTTTCTTCAGAAACGCACGGTTCTTTAGAAACTCACGGTTCTTTAGAAACTTTTAATTCTTTTTTCACTTCTTCCAGTCTTTTACTAAGAGAAGCGATTGTCTTCTCCAGCCTTGTTTTTTCTTTTTCCAATCTTTCAACAGGAGTTTCTTCTTTACTATTACCTTTTAATTGTATTTTTACCGTATCAGGGCTTTTCCCTTTTATCAGAGCGGTTTGCGCAGCTTTACGTTCATCGTCATTGCGGATGCCTGCAAGAAAACGCATATTATCCGCCCCTACAACAGTGGAGATATCGTATTCAAACATTTTTATCGCCGTGTTAGCGGCAGCCCTTGGGATACGCAGCATCCTGTCAACATAATCTTCAAAACGAACACCGATATCGAAACAAAGCTGATGTGCTTTTATTAAAAGCTTACCCATCTCTTTTACAAGTTCGCCGTTATTTTTTAAATATTTATTACGTAAAACTTCGGTCAGTTCCAATAATTCAGGGGATACAGAAAAAATATCGCTGTAAATTTTTTTAATCTCCGCTTTTTCAAGCAAGTCATGAAAAATCGCCCAAAACTCCGAGTTATGCGCTCTTGGGGAAAGCGTCCCTCCCCTCTTGCATGCATGTAAATGATGAGCGTATTCATGGATTGCAGTATAGAGCATTAAATTACGCCCTGTATCATCTGTCTTAAAATTTTTATTATGAATTAATATTTCCCTTGAATTAACTTTATAAAGCCCGTTCACCTTCTTGCTTTTTTTCCCGGTAAAAATTACAGAAAATTCAAGCGGCGCATCTTCAATTAAAAGAAGTTTTTCTTTAACATTATCTTGATTCATGAATCTCTCCTTTTTTACAAATTGTTTATTGTTCCGTTTTTTCTATAGCAAGAATAGCCGCAGATACACAAGCGGTTTCAGTACGCAAAGCGCGGTTTCCCATTGATAAACGTATAAACCCCGCTTTCTCAAATAAATCCCTTTCACGGTCAGACCATCCCCTTTCAGGACCTATAGCGATTATTATCGGGCGGCTTGATTGGGAAAGATGAAAAAAAGAACCTTCGGCTCTTATATTGTCCATTGCAAGAAGAATAGGGATACGTGAAACGAGCTGTGAATTTATCTCTGATAATTTTTTTTCCCAAGGACCTTCTTCCAACCATTTATCAAGGCTGTCAAAAACTGCAAGAGACGGGATTTGAGTGTCACGCGCTTGAATTACTCCTTCAATAAGCGCTTGCATGGAGCCGCCGTCTTTTAATAATTTAGTGTCACGATAGCTTTTTTCACCCAGGTCTGTCCCGATAATATCAATTGCGGATACCCCCATATTGGAAAGTTCCCTTAAAATACGGCGCATTTGTATAGGGCGTACAAAAGCGACAGCCATTCTTAAACGCAATTTTGCCGGCGGCGGGCCTGATTTTTCAAAAGTAATTAAAACAGATCCGTCAAAATTGATCTTTTCGATCCTGCCTGTCCCAATATCTCCGCCAAGAATACCGGCATCAAAAGTATCGCCGCATTGTTTATGTAAAACTTTTAACAGATGAATTGTTCTTTTATCCCGCCGCGGAAAGCTGCGCCCTAATTCATGTTCTTCCAATAAAATAATATTCACAATAAAATTATATCAGAAAATAATAATATTGACAAAATATAAATAGCAAAAAAAAATCAATATGATGTAAATCTCTTTTTATTATTTATGAAGTTCATAATAATTATCATCTTTATCAGATAAAAAGCCTAAAGCCGAAGATTCACTTTCCTGATCGATTTTTTTCCGTACTATATCAGTTATTAAAGCTCTTACCTTTAAACGCTGTGTTTTAGAAACAAGAATTCTCGCTTTTACGGCAGGAAGCCCGTTTACTGAATAGCCTGTTTCAGGCATCCAATAGAATGTACATTCACCTGCATCAATGCCGAAACGCCAGTTATTATTTTCTATTTCCATTAATCCTCTTACAAGAGCGCAAGCTTTATCAATAGGGTTATATGATCTTGCAAGGCTTGACCACTTATAAGTTTGTTTGTTCGGTTGAAATTCAAGAGGTGAGCCGAAACAGGCAAGGACAGTATCGCCTTCGAAACCTACAATAACAGCGCCTGCATTAAAAATAACTTTTTTTACTGAAGATATAAAAGAATTTCTTGCATTACCGGCGTCTTGAGGTTTTTCCTTTACTTCTATATTTAACAAACTGCTATCTTTTATCGCTATAATAACTGCAAAAATTATATTAACTTCTGAAAGACGCGGTCTTCCGTATGCAATTAAATTTTTTAACGTATTCTTTGAAACAACAGCGCCGTATGCGGCACGGAAAGTTCTCTCCCTGTGTTTTAATAATGCGTATTTACAATAGAAAATTAAAAGAACCCCTGCAAGGGAAGCGCCAAAAACAATTACAGGATCAAACCAGATTGAATAAAAAATAAAAACGATACAAAAAGCAACCGCGCTTAACAAACTAAGAATTGTACCTATAGTAAATAATAAAAATGGACGCAGTAAAAAAATAGTGAATAATACAACAAGAGAACAAATTATCGACCAAAAAAGAATATACCGGTTAAAAGGAAGTTTGATATGATTGCCTGTCATCATAACATTTGCGATAAGCGAGGAATATAAAGCTTTATCCTGCGGTCCCATAATACAATATGAAAACATTAACTCTTCTTCAAGTTTGCTGTGAAGAGCGAGAAATTTTGTATATGCTTCATACATAGGTGAATAATAAAAAATTAATTCGTCTCTCTTTTCAATTAAAATATTAATTTCATCTTCATTTGACGGTTCTGTATCTGCAATTAAATCTTCATATTCTTTAATTTGAATTAAAATAGACGGATTTTCAAAATAATCTTTAAGGCTTTTAATATATTTTTGCCTTGCTTCCCTCCATGCAATGCGATTTTCATCGACAGGGGTTTTTAACAATTCTTCTTTTAATACATAAGTATAATCACCGAGATAGAAAGGGGATAACTCCGGGAGAATATCTGAAAACGCGCCGGACTCATCCGCTGCCTGCAAAGCATCACGCAAAACAAATCCCGCTTCTTCATATTCCTTAAAAAGAGAAATATCTATTTTACGGAAAAGAGTATTCCACGGCGTTATTACATTCCCTTCTTTATCAAGGCTTATATCAAATTCAGTTCTATCTTGTTTTAATAACCATAAAATCCATCCATGTTCTGTAAATTCAGTTTGAGAAGTAATATATCTGTTTTTTAAATTCATATAAACAGGATGAGCGAATCCTTGAGAAAGATCCGAAGGATTTTTCTCAGGCTCAAAACCTATGTCTAAAAGTTTTACACGCCTTATTTTTCCATCCCAATCATAAAAAGGATCAGGTTGAATTTCAAGATAATTTCCAAAAACAGCCGCAGAACGAATCAAATCTTCGTCCCTGTCAACCAAAGCTGAAAGAAGGCGGTCTCTGCCATGTTCGGTTAACTCTACAACACGCTGCACAAATAAAGGGGCTTGCACCGGCGTTACAGTACCCATTCTGATACCGTCAAACAAACCGCGAATATTATCCCCGACTATGGAATATTCATCAATAAAACGCCGCCTTATATCGGCTTCTGTAAGCATAATCGGCGATGAAGAAGGCGACACTTTACCTGTCATCACCAAATTGGAAGCGTTCATTTCTGTCAATGTCATAAAAATAATAAAAATTTCGCCGCCTTCTGTAAATTCATCAGTATCTATGATAACAATTTCACGTGAAGGGGCAGGCCCTTTATGATATTTTAAAAGAAAATCATAATGAAGACCTAATTTCGGTCCTTTCAGCAGAAAATTAAGTAGAAAAACCATCCCGACAGCGCAAGCTATCCCGCCAAGAAGCATTAAAATTGATTGTTTTAAGGGAATATGCGCAGGCATCTCTTTAAATTTCGGCTTTTTATTCTAAAGTGCTAAGTAAAATCGCAGCGTTACACTAAACAAGAATGATATGCTATAATCCCGATAAGGAGATTTTACAATATGCAAAAACCTTTCATGGATAAAGAAAATTTTCTACTGGAAACAGAAACCGCTATTAATTTATATAAAACAGTAAAAAATCTGCCGATTTTTGATTACCACTGCCATTTAATCCCTGAACAAATTGCAGAAAACAAGCAGATGACTGACCTTACAGACGCATGGCTTTCAGGGGATCATTATAAATGGCGGATGATGCGTGCAATGGGTATCGAAGAAAAATATATAACAGGCGGCGCGCCGGCTTATGAAAAATATCTTGCCTGGGCGCGTACTGTGGAAAATTTGATCGGAAACCCTCTTTATCATTGGACGCATCTTGAACTTCAGCGTTATTTTGATATCTATGAA
>Ga0209755_10000506_pt1 | contig 71166 bp, 78 predicted proteins | sample TergutCo191P1_FD_187301 | JGI IMG/M metagenome (GOLD analysis project Ga0209755, IMG submission 187301) | Cornitermes sp. P1 segment gut microbial communities from Petit-Saut dam, French Guiana - Co191P1 (SPAdes) (version 2) | ecosystem: Host-associated > Arthropoda: Insects > Digestive system...
GGCACAGGGGCCTTTTGGCCGCCGACGCCCGTCGCCGTATGCAGGCAAACAGCCTTGCTCGGTGTTTTATACTCGTTTCTGCTTTCGTCTTTGTTCGGTTTTCAGGGTGCAGAGTGGCACTGTTTGTCAGCTTGTTTGTCAATTTTATTTGCCATCAGGATGAGCACCTTTAGCTCAGCTGGTAGAGCACCTGACTCTTAATCAGGGTGTCCAGGGTTCGAGTCCCTGAAGGTGTACCAGCGCCGCATTGCGGCGATACGGCCCGTTGGTCAAGTGGTTAAGACGGCGGCCTCTCACGCCGCAAACAGGAGTTCGACTCTCCTACGGGTCACCACCTATGCGGTAGACTGTGTGGGAAAGTCTTTTGTGATGGCAAGCAGAAAGCTAGGAGTGGTCTCGATAATGAAAAAGATGAATTCTGTTAAGTCTTTGATAATGGTTGCCGCAGTTTTGTTTACGTCGGTTTTTTTGTCGGCCTGCGGAGACGAGCCGGTGTCCAGGCTGCCCTATAAACACCTGTTTAACCCCGGGGCCGCTTTTGCAACGAATATAAACCACGACGACCCGCGCAGGGTTTTGAGATGTTCGATGATGTTTGAGGTGATTGACGAGGCGGCTGTCGAGGAATTGACTAATTACACTGCAGCAATACGCAATGCAGTTTTGATGGTGCTCGGTGAGCTGACAATGGCGGAGGTTACTACAGATAAGGACCTAGAGGACATTGCGGCGAGGGTGTTAGAGCGGGTCAACGATATCTTGAGCACGAATATACCCCTAGTAATAGGTGCATACTTTACGGAATTCGTATTGACCTGATAAACCTTCGAACGAATGTAGAGAAAACACTTGACAAATAGGTGCGAATGTTGTACCATTTACAACGCTGATTCATTTCAGTGCGCAGTTGGTGTTGATTACGGTGAGGTTCCACCCGTTCCCATTCCGAACACGGAAGTTAAGCTCATCAGTGCCGACGATACTTGGCTGGAGACGGCCCGGGAAAATAGGTATTCGCCAACACTCTTTTGAGCCTAATTGTATTAGGCTCAAATATTCCTCAATAGCTCAGCCGGTAGAGCATGCGGCTGTTAACCGCAGGGTCGTTGGTTCGAGTCCAACTTGGGGAGCCACGCATAGCGCCGCCATACGGCGGCGCTATGCTAACAATCGGGGCCTTTAGCTCAGTTGGTTAGAGCATCCGGCTCATAACCGGACGGTCCGCGGTTCGAGTCCGTGAAGGCCCACCAATCTAAAGCCAAGCCACGACTAAAATTTTTTAGTCGTGGCTTGGCTTCTTGAGCACTTTAGCTTTAAACATGTTTGTGGCTACCGCCTGTCGGCCTATTCCGAACGCAAATGCTCTCTTGGAAACTCCACCCTGACTGTTTTCTTAGGGTCAACAACTTGGCAAATCCTCACATCGGCAACCAAAGAGGTCAGCATGACGGCGTCCTCCGGCGAAAACCCTTCAGACTCTGTCAAAAAGCTTATCATATTAGCCACAGACATGTCGACGGCCTTGTCTAGATCCTCGTCGGAAGCCAGTGTCATCACGTGGCTGTCGTTTCGAATCATCGGCAGCTGCAATGCTTTGCCCTTGAAGATGTCGACAGTAACTGTGACGCTCCCTGCAACCTCAACCCCGGTGACGCCAATCTCGCCATCGCCCATCACAGCGTGCAAATCCCCGATGGCAAGCAGCGCACCCGGCACATTGACCGGCAATAGCACAGTCGCTCCCTCCCTAATTTCTTTGCAGTCCATGTTGCCTCCATGCAAATCCGGGACGCCGCAAGGGATTTCGCCGCTTTTTGGGGCCGTTCCGATTACTCCTATCATTTTGTTCAGGGGGAGTTTAATGGCATCGGAAAAATGCACCAGGCCATCTTTTATAGGGACGATTTTGGTACAGTGCCCTTGTAAAGCATGACCCATTACACCCATGCCGGCGCCGCATAAGACGATGCCCGCACCTGACACCTCTATACTTTCGATTTTTACGGATAATACATCCCCCGGCTCAGCACCATTTATGTAAATGGGGCCGGTAGCGGGATTTACGCAGTCCCAATCTAAAGATTCGAATCCCGCATCGGCAGTCTGGAGCTGCCCATGCAGTGCGTCCCAAGTCTCAAATAGAACCTGAGTGCCCGGCTCCACATGTGCAGCTGGCTTGTTTTTTGCGCTCATAGCGTAAATGAACGTGTCCTTTGATACCCTTTGCATAGCTGTTACCTCCAATTCTCTATCCAGTATTATACTAAATCTGGAGGCGTTTCTCAAGATAGTTGCGAAAACTTGTAGATATTGCCCTTAATTCGTGATATACTGTGTATTATTGCTAAAAATTGACGGAGGGACAGCGTATGAGTTGGAAGTTAAAACCAATTACAGAACGAGTGGCAAGAGAGCGTGAAATATATAGGGACACAGTACCGGAGGTATGCCTTGCGCGATACAGGATTCTGACCGAATTTTATATGAACCATCCTGAGCTTTCGGGGATACTAAGACGAGCAAAAGCGATGAAGGCAATTTATGAAAACATTCCTGTCCGCATTGGGGATGAAGAGGTAATAGTGGGCGCACAGTCGTCAACCTATAGAGGCGGTGCGCTCTATCCGGAAAACTGCTGCACTTTCATAAAGGGAGAGATTGGCGGAGGTACGATTGCTACCCGCCCCATAGACCCGTACAAGGTGTCGGAAGAAGACCGAAAGTATGTAAACGCCACCATAGACTACTGGGTAAAAGGAGAGAGCACATACGCAAAGACGCAAGCCTATTACCCCGAGGAATATGGCCCGCACGACTTCAACGGCGTTACGATGATGGGCAGGATGGCTATCAGCGACACGCCCGTCGGGCATTTTGTGACGGGTTATGACAAGGCAATAAAAGAAGGCTTCAAATCCATCAAAGAAGAAGCCGACCGAAAGCAAGCAGAAATCATCAAGCAGGGGATGCCCGCCGACTCGCTCGATAAGTACAACTTCTACCGCGCTGTTTCAATAGTCAGCGAAGGCATGATTACGCTGACAAAGCGCTATGCCAAGCTGGCACAAGAAATGTGCGACGCCGAAAAAGACCCGGTGCGCAAAAAAGAGCTAGCACTGATGGCGGAGACGCTAAGCTGGACAATGGAAAATCCTGCAAGGAACTACATTGAGGCCGTTCAATGCCTGTATATGTACCAAACATGCCTTTGCCTTGAGGCGAATATGCATGGCATCACTTTCGGCAGGGTAGACCAGTACCTTGGCGGATTTCTTGAAAAAGACTTGGCCGCAGGCACTATTACTGAAGAATATGCGCAAGAAATCCTCGACTTATTCTACCTGAAGGTAGCCGAGATGAACAAGCCTTGGAGCGAAGGTGCAACGTCGTCTGCGCCGGGCTACACATCAGGCCAGATGATGTGCATGGGCGGCGTTGACAAAGACGGCAACGATGCATCGAACAAAGTGACCTACATGATGCTTCAGGCCATATCCAGGCTTGAGCTGCACGACCCGCCGCAATCTCTCCGTGTACATAAAAATACGCCGGAGGAGCTATGGGAAGCTGCGCTCGAAACCACAAAGCTGGTGGGGGGCCTGCCAACATTCCAAAATGACGAGGTAATTGTTGAAGCGCTCATGAAGCGCGGATTCACATTGGAAGACGCACGCAACTATTCTCCCATAGGGTGCGTTGAGCCGGGCGGAAACGGCAACGACTGGCCTGCGTGCGGGGGGACGGGCAGCGGCTCATACATCAATATGCCCAATGCGCTACTGCTTGGGATAAACAATGGCGTCGTAAAATCCTCATTCCCCGGGCCGGACGGCAAGCCCCAAGAGCAGCAGGTCGGTCTTGAAACGGGGTACCTCTACGAAATGGAAAATTTTCAGCAGGTCAAAGAGGCTTATAAAAAGCAGCTTGAGTTTTTCGTGAGATGGCATGTGATATTAAACAACAATGCAGAATACACGACACGCGAGCTCCTTCCGCTTCCTGTCGTCTCGGCCACCATGGGGGGATGTATGGAAAAGGGCGTGGATGTCATGTACGGTGGCGCAAAATACAACGCAAGCGGCATTCCGGGTATAGGCATTGGAAATATAGCAGACTCTCTGTTCATGATAAAGCACCTATGCTTCGATACGAAAAAATGCACAACAAGAGAGCTCTACGACGCCCTGCAAAACAACTGGCAGGGGCATGAAGAGCTTCAGATGTACATAAGGAATTCAGCTCCGCATTTTGGAAATGCCATCCCCGAGGTTGACGAAATAGCGGCATGGGCCTCAGAGATGTTTGCCAATGTCGTCACGTCGCACTCCTGCCCAAGAGGCCCGTACACTGCGGCGATGTTCCCGGTCACAGCTCATGTAATATTCGGCAAGATGACAAATGCGACCCCCGATGGCAGAAGTGCAGGCATGCCACTGGCTGATGGGATTTCGCCTGTCCAACAGATGGATACAAACGGGCCGACAGCGGTAATCCAGTCCGTCGGCAAGATTGAGCAGACTGCGTTCGCAAACGGCACTCTATTCAACATGAAGTTCAGCCCATCGGCGGTCAAAGGGGTGGATGGCATCAAAAAAATGAGCCAGCTCATCCAAACTTACTTTGATATGGGTGGTATGGAGATTCAGATTAATGTCCTGTCAACCGAGACTTTACGTAATGCGCAAAAGAATCCGTCGCAGCACAAGAACTTGGTAGTCCGGGTGGCAGGCTTCTCCGCATTTTTCGTCGAAATGCACATCGACGCCCAAGAAGACCTAATCAACAGGACTGTACTGGAAATGTAAAACCCGGAGGAAAAAGGTTACTGCTGCCTGCTTGCAAACGACCCGGCATTGAAAAGACTGCACACTCCTCTACGTTCGGTCAGCTGACGTAACAAGTAGCCGGAATTCCCTCTCTACGGCGAGTGTACAGGCTTCTCAATGCCCACTGCTGGGCTTTGTACGGCCTCCGCTACACCAGGACGTCAACTCCCGACATTTCAGCCTCTAAGCTTGCGCCGCCTTCAGCCCCGCCGGCGGCGCCTGCCAAGGCAGGTGCTGCAAGCCCGCCCGATGAACTTGCGCCTCCGGAGGATGCCGCCGAGGATTGCGCCGCAACAATTGCCCGAGCCTTGGCTGCAATCTTGGCTTCAGTGACAGCGTCTAGTATTTCTTTAGCGTCTGCCTTTGCGCCGTTAATTTGCTCTCGCATCAGTTCATCTAAATAACCCTGCTCGCGATTTCGGCGGCGTATTATGCGCCGCCTTAGCTCGTTTTCTATCTTCTCTGCCCGCTGCTGTTCGTCCCGCTCTAAGGCTCTGTCCTGCTTTCGCTCCAGTGCGGCTTCCCTGTTTAGCTCGGTGATTTTCCTATTGCCGCGCCTGATGACCCTCTCCAGCCTTCTGATGATTTGGCGTATGGTGTCAGCATCTTCCCCATCGGACATCGCCAAGGCCAGGCGCAGCTCGCCTAAATCCTTGAAGGCGTCGCCGATGATTGTGTGGAGCACAAATGTATTTCGTGCTGACACGAGGCGGCGCGTTAAATTTCCGGAGTTATCCTCCAGCGCAGATTGGCCGCCGGCTTGTGCGTCGCTATGTGGGGCCAACGCAGAGGAGTTGACCTCGTCTTCCCAGGCAAAGAAATGAAATGCCTCGTTCTCTTGTTCCCATTCATAAAAGAAGGTCTCTTGCGGAGGGGGCTCGGCGCTATTTTGTATTTGTTTGGCAAGGGCGTTTTCCCCTGGCCCTTTTTCTGGTGAAGTATTTCTAAAGTTGCGGTTATTGGCATGCGGCCTTTTATCTGCATGAGATATTGGCGCATGATTAGCATATAGACGCATATTGTAGCCTCCTTGCTCAACGTCAAATCCGGTTTCCATCCATACTGTACTGACACCATCCCCGTTATCTCTGTTATCGGTCATTTCATAAGAGGACTTTACACTTTTTATGAAAAAATCTGCGAGTGCGGTATTTTCGCACTCGCAGATTTTAAGCCGTAACGCGTTTTTACAGTTCCTTGACCCAAAGTCCATGAAGGTTGCAATATTCAAAAACGGCAATCGGCTTGTCCCCGATGAAACTAAACTCTGCCTTCGGAGCCTCGCCTACCTTGAGGCATTTTCTCTGCCCGCCGCTTTCTGTCTCAACGTATATAAACGAAATGTGATGCTCTGCCTCCATGGGGTGCGCTGTGCTGCCTACTTGAACACTAATCCTGTCGCCTGCGACTGTCACCTCGGGTACGTGCTTCTCAACACTAGCGTCGTGGGTGTTTGGCACAAGCTCCGCCATAGCTTCGCCGCAGCAGGTCAGGGGTGGGCCTTCATCCTTAATTAATCCAACAAAATTGCCACAATGCTTACACCTAAAAAAACGTTGCTTAATCATCTTAGCGAATCCCTCCTAAAAGCATGATGGGATTATAATAACACATTTCTGCGACAATGGCAATAAAAATAAAAAAATTGGTAGTTGACAAGGGCTGTGAAATTTGATATCCTGTTCGAGCGGCTTTACTTAAGGTGGAGTTACGCAATGCTGTGAACCGGGAGATTGCAGGCATAGCGCCGCAAGGATTTGCGGAGAGCGAGACTGACCTGCCTGGTAACTTTCGGGGAGCGAGTCCGGCGCTGCGATAGCAGCGTGTAATCGGGCGGCTGAGGAAAATTCTGACATCACAAAACGTTTTCGCACCAAATTCTCGCCGGAAAACGACAATTTCCGGTTTAGTTTCGGGAAAGAATGATACGCACGGCAGGGTGTACAGGAATGTTCTCTTCTATTTAAACCTTTTGTCAAACACAATCTTGAGGAGGAAAAAATGGCAGTCAACAAAAAAATGATTAGAATCAGGCTAAAGGCATATGACCATCAGCTGATAGATCAAGCGGCATCTACAATTGTAGAGACGGCAAAAAGGACGGAGGCTAGGGTTTCAGGTCCAATCCCACTTCCAACGAAAAAGGAAATTGTGACAATCCTCAGGGCTGTCCATAAGTACAAGGATAGTCGCGAGCAATTCGAGCGGCTGACGCACAAAAGGCTCATCGACATCCTGAGCCCGACCCAGAAAACAGTCGAAGCACTGATGTCGCTGGAGCTGCCGGCAGGCGTAGAGATAGAAATCAAACTGTAAATTCCGTCATATATAAGTGCAAGTCTTGCGCAAGAGCGGCTGCCCGCCAAATGGTCAAGTTGGAACCTAAATTTTCCAACCAATAACCAATCAACTAGGAGGAAAAAGCAATGGTCAAAGCGATCATCGGAAAAAAAGTCGGAATGACGCAGATATTCGATGATAACGGCAAGGTCATACCGGTAACAGTCATAGCGGCCGGCCCTTGTACCGTGGTTCAGAAGAAAACCGACGAAAAAGAAGGATACGATTCAGTACAGCTAGGCTTCACGGACATCAGAGAGCATAGGCTAACAAAGCCGGAGCTAGGTCACTTGAAGAAGGCCGGAGTGGCGCCGAAGAAGCACCTCAAGGAGTTCCGCTTGGAAGACACCTCGACTCTAAATATCGGAGACGAGATTAAGGCGGATGTTTTTGCCGAGGGCGACAAGGTGGACGTAACGGGCATATCAAGAGGCAAGGGCTTCTCAGGTGTTGTCAAGCGCCATAATGCCAGCAGGGGAAGGATGAGCCACGGTGGCGGCCCGACGCACAGGCACGCAGGCTCCATGGGGGCAGGCACAGACCCCTCGAAGATTTTTAAAGGCAAAATCGGTGCAGGGCAGATGGGCAACGAGCAAGTTACAATCCAGAACCTCGACATAGTAAAGGTAGATTCGAGCCTGAACATGATAGCAATCAGAGGTGCAGTACCGGGGCCTAGGGGCGGGGTCGTATACATCAAAAACACAGTGAAGAACAACTAGGGAAAGGAGAGAGTTAAATGCCAGCCAATAAACTATACAACATGCAAGGCTCTGTAGTCGGCGAAGTGACACTCTCCGACGAGGTGTTCGGAGTTGAGCCAAATATCACGGCGATTCACGCAGCCGTAAAAAACCATCTTGCAAACAAAAGGCAGGGAACACAATCGGCGCTGACTCGTGCGGAAGTGCGTGGCGGCGGCGCAAAGCCCTACCGTCAAAAGGGGACGGGTCGCGCTCGCCAGGGTTCTAGGAGCGTCCCGCATTATACGCACGGTGGCGTAGCGTTTGCGCCAAAGCCGCGTGACTACAGATACCCACTAAACAAAAAACTCAAGAGGCTTGCCCTCAAGTCAGCGCTTTCATTAAAGGCCGCCGAAGATAAGATTATCGTTATCGACGGATTGAAGATGGACGAAATCAAGACTAAGGAGTTCAGAGCCTTTCTTGAAGCTTGTGGGGTTACGGGCAAGGCGCTTATCGTCACACCAGAAAAAAGTGACAATGTCATACTGAGTGCAAGGAATCTGCCGGGCGTAAAGACCACATTTGCAACATTGCTCAACACTTACGACATAATGGATGCCCGCACATTTGTTGTCGACAAAGCGGCGCTTCCGCTCATCGAGGAGGTGTACGCTTAATGAAAACAGCATATGATGTTATCCTGCGGCCGATAATCTCGGAGCAATCGACCGAGCATGTCGATCTTAAGAAATACGTATTTGAGGTTGCGCCCGCAGCCAACAAAATAGAGATAAAAAAAGCGGTTGAAGAAATATTCGACGTCGAAGTTACCAAAGTCACGACACTGAATATGAAGGGCAAGAAAAAACGCATGGGCCGTCACCCCGAGGGTAGCAGGAAAGACTGGAAAAAAGCGGTTGTAAAGCTGTCGGATGGCTCGAAGACTATCGAATTCTTTGAAGGCTTAGTGTAGGGGAGGGGAACTAAACAGTGTCAGTAAAAACGTACAAACCCACCACTCCGTCGAGACGGCACATGACTGTTTCCGGGTTCGATGGGATAGATAAACGGGCAAAGCCTGAGCGCAGCCTGACACAGGTGCTGAAAAAGCATTCAGGGCGCAACAGCTATGGCCGCATCACAGTCCGCCACAGAGGCGGCGGCAACCGCAGGAAATACAGGATTATAGACTTCAAGCGCAATAAGTTCGATGTGCCGGGCACGGTCCTGCGCCTCGAGTACGACCCGAACCGTTCGGCAAACATAGCGCTTATCGAGTATCCGGACGGCGAGCGCAGGTATATCCTAGCCCCCGTAGGCCTGAAAAATGGCGACACGGTAATATCGTCGAAGGATGCAGACATCAAACCGGGTAACGCCCTCCCGATAACGTCAATCCCCGTAGGCACGGTAATCCATAATATAGAGCTGCACCCCGGCAAAGGCGCACAGCTGGTACGCAGTGCCGGGACACAAGCGCAGTTGATGGCGAGAGAGGGTGCGATGGCGCAGATTAGGATGCCGTCGGGGGAATACAGATTGGTTCGCAGCAACTGCCTTGCGACGATTGGCCAAGTCGGAAATACCGACCACTCGAACATCCATATAGGTAAAGCAGGGCGCAAGCGCCATATGGGCATCCGTCCAACAGTCCGCGGCTCTGTAATGAACCCGGTAGACCACCCGCACGGCGGCGGCGAGGGCAAGAGCCCAATAGGGCGTCCCGGGCCGGTCACACCGTGGGGCAAGCCGACGCTCGGATACAAGACGCGCAAAGCGAAAAACCCAACAGATAAATACATCGTAAAACGCCGCGGCAAGAAATAAGGAGGGCTAGAAAATATGAGCAGAAGTGTTAAGAAGGGCCCATTTGCCGCACCGGAACTAGTCAAGCGGGTCGACGCCATGAACGCTGCGGGAGAAAAAAAGGTGCTTAAGACATGGTCGCGCGCCAGTACAATTTTCCCCACGTTCGTAGGGCACACAATAGCTGTCCACGACGGCAGGAGGCATGTGCCCGTCTATATCACCGAAGACATGGTCGGCCACAAGCTAGGCGAATTCGCTCCCACGCGCACCTATCGCGGGCACGCGGGCAGCAAAACATCAAGATAGGGGGCAGGCAGTTTATGGAAGCAAAAGCACATCTTAAATTTGCACGCATATCACCGCGCAAAGTGAAAATAGTCTGCGACCTCATAAGGGGCAAGGATACGAAAGCAGCAAAGGCAATCCTCATGCAAACCCCCAAGGCGGCATCGGAGCTGATGCTCAAACTCCTAAACAGCGCAGTTGCAAACGCAGAAAACAACCACGACATGGATCCCGACAACCTCTTCGTTTCAGCGACCTATGCAAACCCCGGCCCCATACTCAAAAGAATAAGGCCGGTCTCCCGCGGCAGGGCATATAGGATAAACAAGAGGACGTCGCACATCACCATCGTCGTAGCTGAGAAGGAATAGGGGGAATCACCATGGGACAGAAAGTTAATCCGCACGGATTTAGAGTTGGTGTCATAAAAGACTGGGATTCTCGTTGGTATGCCCGCGAAGACAAAGTGGGAGACCTCATAGTAGAAGACTACAACATCCGCAAGTACCTCAAGGAACTGCTTTTTTCGGCCGGAGTTCCGAGGATAGAGATTGAGCGGGACAATGCGAAGGTTAAAATATTCATCCACTGTTCGCGGCCCGGTGTGGTAATTGGCAAGGGCGGGGCGGAAATTGAAAGGCTTCGCGTGGATGTTGAGAAGCGCATTGGCAAGCCGGTAGCGCTGTCGATAGTCGAGGTCAAGAACCCCGATACGAACGCCCAGCTGATAGCGGAGGGCATTGCGGCAAAGCTTGAAAAGCGCATAGGCTTCCGGCGAGCGATGAAAAATGCGATGAGTAGGGCGATGCGCCTGGGTGTCCGCGGCATCAAGGTCATGGTTTCCGGGCGCCTCGGCGGTGCGGAAATCGCCAGAAGCGAAGCTTATCACGAAGGAACAATTCCGTTGCAGACGATAAGGGCAGACATCGAATATGGGTTTTCGGAAGCAGCGACGACATATGGGCGCATCGGCGTCAAGGTGTGGGTATATAATGGAGAAATTCTCAGCCAGACCCTGCGCACAACGCCGAGAACCATGGATACATCGAGGCCTCCAAGGGAGAGGCGCGATCGGGACAGAGGTGGGCGCAGCGGCGGCTACAATCGTGGCCCGGGACAAGGGGGCGGCTATAACCGCGGGCCGGGACAAGGCGGCGGATACAACCGCGGGCCGGGACAAGGCGGCGGATACAACCGCGGGCCAGGACAAGGCGGCGGGTACAACAGAGGTCCTAGTGGGCAAGGCCAGGGAGGCTACAACAGGCCTCAGCAAGGTCAAGCACAAGGCTCAAGGCCTCCACAAGCTTCTACCCCCGTCCCACAGACTCCGGCTGCACCGCAAGATCCAAGGGAAGGAGGCGCAGGCTAATGCTTACACCAAAGAGAGTCAAGCGCCGCAAGGTGCAGAGAGGCCGCATGAAGGGCAAAGCCACGCGCGGCAACACAATCACGTATGGCGATTATGCCATGCAGGCTCTGGCTCCGGCGTGGATAACTTCAAACCAGATTGAAGCTGCGCGTATCGCCATGACGCGCTATTCAAAGCGCGGCGGAAAAGTATGGATAAAGATTTTTCCGGACAAGCCGGTAACGTCGAAGCCGGCAGAAACGAGAATGGGCTCCGGTAAAGGCTCTCCAGAATACTGGGTGGCCGTGGTAAAGCCTGGCAGGGTGTTGTTCGAAATAGCCGGGGTGCCGGAGGAAGTCGCTCGCGAGGCAATACGCCGTGCGGGACACAAGCTGCCCTGCAAGGTAAAGTTCATAAAACGCGAGAGCGTAGGAGACGCACAGCCGAGCGTCCCGCTAGAGACAGGTGGTGAATGAGATGAAGGCAAGTGAGGTAGTAATGCTCAGTGCCGATGAGCTGGAGGACAAGCTGCTCAGCCTAAAGAAGGATCTCTTCTTTCTAAGAATGCAACATGCGACGAATCAGCTTGATAATCCGATTCGGATAGCCCAGACTAGAAAAGACATTGCCCGAGTCAAGACAGTTATTCGCCAGAAGCAGCTCGAGCGGGCAGGAGGTTAAGGCAGATGAGTGAAAAAAGAACGTCAAGAAGAAAGACGAGAATAGGCAAGGTTCTTTCAGATAAAATGGATAAAACCATTGTAGTGGCTGTGGAAAACCGCGTGCCGCACCCTCTGTATAAGAAGATTATCAAGAGGACATACAAATTAAAAGCGCATGATGAGAATAATGAATGTGGCATAGGAGATAGGGTTCGCGTTATGGAGACGCGCCCACTCTCAAAGGACAAGCGATGGAGGCTCGTCGAGGTCATAGAAAAAGCGAAGTAAAAAATCTACCTTTCGCAGAAAGGAATGGTCATAAGTTATGGTACAACAAGAATCTTTTCTTAAGGTTGCCGACAATACCGGCGCCAAGGAAATAAAATGTATCCGCGTGCTGGGCGGATCCGGCAGAAAATACGGCAGTGTGGGAGACGTGATTGTGGCCTCAGTCCGTAAGGCAGCTCCGGGCAGTGCGGTGAGGAAGGGCGAAGTCGTCAGGGCCGTTATTGTACGCACGGCAAAAGGCGTCCACCGTACAGACGGCACGTATGTCCGTTTTGACGAAAACGCCGCAGTTCTCATCAAAGAGGACAAAAACCCGAGAGGCACACGTATATTCGGCCCGGTGGCCCGCGAGCTCCGCGACAAGGATTATATGAAAATCCTATCGCTGGCGCCCGAAGTAATATAGGGAGGGCGGCAACATGCACATCAAAACAGACGACACCATAGTTGTCCTGTCCGGCAGGGACAAGGGCAAACAGGGCAAGGTAATGAGCGCAGACCCAAAAGGCGGAAAAGTGCTCGTAGAGGGCATCAATGTCGCAAAAAGACATAAGAAGCCCCGCAAGCAAGGCGAGTCAGGCGGAATCATTACAAAGGAAACGCCGATTTACGCCAGCAAGGTCATGCGCATATGCCCAAAATGTGATAAACCGACAAGGCCCGCACACTCATTTAACGGCGACGGCATCAAAGTCCGTGTCTGTAAAAAATGCGGCGCAGAAATTTAGGAAAGGAGCAGCCGAATTATGACAAGAATGAAGAAAAAATACCAAGACGAGGCAGTTCCCGCCCTGATGAAAAAGTTCGGGTACAGCAGCGTGATGGAAGTTCCAAAGGTCGATAAGATAATCGTTAATGTTGGCTGCGGAGACGCCCGCGACAATGCAAAGGCCATAGAAGCAGTCGTAAAAGACATTTCGGCAATAACCGGACAGAAGGCGGTTGTGACAAAGGCAAAAAAATCGGTCGCAAACTTTAAGCTCCGCGCCGGGATGCCGGTAGGCGTTAAGGTGACGCTTAGGCAAAACAGAATGTGGGAGTTCCTAGACAGGCTTTTAAATGTAGCGCTCCCGCGTGTCCGAGATTTTCGCGGCATTAGCGCAAATTCTTTTGACGGGCGCGGCAACTATGCACTTGGCCTAAAGGAGCAGCTCGTTTTCCCTGAAATAGACTACGACAAAATCGAGAAACTCAGGGGGATGGATATAGTGATATGTACGACTGCGAAGACAGACGAGGAAGCTCGTGAGCTGCTAACATACATGGGCGCTCCGTTCATCACGCAATCGTAGGGAAGGGGCACAATTTATGGCAAAGAAAGCGATGATTCTGAAGCAGCAGAGAGAGCCTAAGTTCTCGTCACGCCGCTACAACCGCTGCAAAATCTGTGGTCGCCCGCACGCATACCTGCGTGATTATGGCGTATGCCGCATCTGCTTCCGCAACTTGGCGTACAAAGGCCAGATTCCGGGAGTGCGTAAGGCTTCATGGTAACTCTAACAAGGAGGATAGCAACATGCAAATAACAGACCCCATTGCCGATATGCTCACGCGTATCAGAAATGCGAGTGCGGCAAAGCACTCGACAGTCGATATTCCCGCTTCTAATATGAAAAAAGCGATTGCGGAAATTCTGCTGCAAGAGGGTTATATCAAAAATTACCAGCTAATAAATGATGGCGTTCAGGGCGTTATAAAAGTGACGCTAAAATACAATGGGACGGACAAGGCCATTGCGGGTTTGCGCCGCGTCTCGAAGCCCGGCCTGCGCGTGTATGCAGGTGCGGACGAACTGCCCTATGTTCTCAGGGGGTTGGGAGTCGCCATTATATCAACATCCAAGGGCGTGATGACTGACAAAAAAGCTAGGACGCAAAATGTCGGCGGCGAAGTCCTTGCATTTGTGTGGTAGGGGGGCAAAGCAAGTATGTCGAGAATAGGAAGAGCACCGATAACCATTCCTGCCGGAGTAAAAGTCGAAGTTACAGATGGCAACCATGTCATTGTAAAGGGTCCAAAGGGGCAGCTTGAAGAGGCCATCAGCACTGATATAAAGGTCAGTGTCGAAGGTGCCACCGTTAGCCTGACTCGCCCATCGGATTCGCCTAAGCACCGCAGCCTGCATGGGCTTTCGCGTTCACTGATAAGCAATATGGTTCTGGGCGTTACCGAAGAGTTCAAAAAAGAGCTAGAAATCAACGGTGTTGGCTACAGGGCTGCAAAAGAAGGAAAAAAGCTTGTTATGAACCTCGGATTTTCCCATCAGGTGATTGTTGAAGAGACGGCGAGGATATCCGTTGATGTGCCAACACCGAATAAAATAATCATCAGCGGCATAAGCAAGCAAGAGGTCGGACAGTTTGCTGCCGACATTAGAAAGAAAAGACCGCCGGAGCCCTACAAGGGTAAGGGCATCAAATATGTAAACGAGGTCATTCGCCGCAAAGAAGGCAAGACCGGAGCTAAATAGAAGGAGGTGTGCCTAAATGATAAAAAGACCTGATACGAATGCGCAACGTAAAAAGCGCCACAAGAGAGTGCGGAGTAAGATTTCTGGCACGCCGGAACGTCCAAGGCTCAATATTTTCCGTAGCGAAAAGCATATTTACGCCCAAGTGATCGACGATACAAAGGGAGTAACGCTTTGCAGCGCTTCATCCGTCGAAAAAGACTTCGAAGGTTCGGGTTCGAATAAAGAGGCTGCAAAAAAGGTAGGAAAGATGGTCGCCGAGAGGGCATCCGCCAAAGGCATTGAAATAGTTGTTTTTGACCGCGGTGGATACATCTACCACGGACGTGTCAAGGAACTTGCAGAAGCTGCCCGCGAGGGCGGGTTGAAATTTTAACGGGGAGGAGGAAACAATATGGCTTTCAATAACAATAATAACAACAGAAGAGACAACAGAAGAGATAATCGCAAGGAAGAAGTCCAGCAGGAGTTTACGGAAGAAAAGGTCGTTTCCCTGAACCGTGTTTCTAAAACAGTAAAAGGCGGACGCATCTTCAAGTTTGCGGCACTCTGCGTGGTTGGAGATGGTGCTGGTCGCGTCGGGTTTGGGCTCGGCAAAGCAGGTGAGGTTTCTGAAGCTATCCGAAAAGGTATTGAGGATGCAAAAAAGAACGTTACGAGAATTACAGTCTCTGGAAGCACCATACCACACGAGGTTATAGGAGTTTTTGGTGCAGGTAGGGTTCTGCTTAAGCCCGCACCGCCCGGAACCGGGGTTATCGCAGGCGGAGCCGTGCGTGCGGTTGTCGAAGCGGCGGGGATATCTGACATCAGAACAAAATGCCTGCGCTCAAACAATCCTCAGAATGTAGTTGCGGCAACCATGGTTGGGCTGAAATCCTTGCGCGATGCAGCACAGGTTGCAAAGACAAGAGGAAAGACGATTGAAGAAATCGTAGGCTAGGAGGACAACATGGCTAATTTGAAAATTAAGCTTGTAAAAAGCCTATGCGGAAGGCGCGAAAAACATATAGCGACAGTCAAATCCCTCGGGCTCAAGAGAATCGGGAACGAAACGATTCAGCCCGATAATCCGCAGACCAGAGGAAAAATAGCGCAAATTAGGTATCTGGTTACGGTAACGGAAGAGTAAGGAGGACGTGATATTATGAACCTGCACGAGCTCACTCCCGCAAAAGGAGCTACTCACGTGGGCAAACGCAAAGGCCGCGGTCGCGCCACAGGAAACGGCAAGACGGCCGGGCGCGGGCACAAGGGGCAAAAGTCCCGTAGCGGTGGCGGCACGAGGATTGGCTTCGAAGGCGGACAGATGCCTCTTGCAAGGCGCGTTCCCAAGAGGGGCTTTAACAACATATTTGCAAAACCGCTGACGGCGATAAATGTTGCGGCGTTGAACAGGTTTAAGGACGGTTCAACAGTAGGGGCTGAGGAGCTGCTGGATGCCGGAGTTCTCAGCAAGTGCCAGTACGGCCTCAAAATTCTTGGAAACGGCGCTTTGTCATCAAAAAAGCTGACGGTCAAGGCAAAAGCATTCTCTGAGTCGGCAAAACAAAAAATCGAAGCAGCCGGCGGAAAGGCCGAGGTGGTGTAAGGTGCTATCTACGCTGCGCAATGCATGGAGAATAGACGACATACGCAAGAAGCTAATCTTTGTGATGTTCATGATTCTCTTGTACAGGCTGGGTAATGCGGTCACTGTACCATATGTAGATACTGCGCTGTTGACCGCATTTTTCCGACAAGAGATGGGTGGTATATTTGCGCTACTCAACACTATGTCAGGGGCTGCGCTTGAACGTGCGTCGATATTTGCGCTCTCCATACAGCCGTACATTAACGCCTCGATTATCATGCAGCTGCTGACAATCGCAATTCCTGCCCTTGAGCGTATGCGCAAGGAGGGCGGCGAAGAGGGCAAGAAAAAAATCGAAAAGATTACGCGCTATGCGACAATAGGCATTGCGGCGCTCCAGGGATACGCATACTACCTCCTCATACAGAGGGAAGGCATGTTGGATCCTGCCGCAACGGGCATCTGGCCTCCCATCGTAATCGTCGCCACATTTATGACCGGCTCTGCGATTCTGATGTGGATGGGCGAGCAGATAACAGAGTTTGGCATAGGCAACGGCATCTCCGTTATCCTCTTTGTCAGCATCGTGGCGCGTTTCCCGGTTGAGATTTGGTCAATGATCACAGGCGTGATGATAAATCCGTCCACATGGTGGATTTACACGCTTATGCTACTGGGGGCACTGGCGATAATTGTGCTCATCGTAATAGTAAACAACTCCGAACGGCGAATACCCGTCCAATACTCTAAGCGGGTCGTCGGGAGAAAGATGTATGGCGGGCAATCTACCCACCTTCCTATGAAGGTCAACATGTCCGGCGTCCTTCCGGTAATCTTCGCCCAGTCGATAGCGTCGATACCGGCGACGATAGTGGTGTTCGTGCCAGGATGGGCGGATACATGGCTGATGACAGCGCTTGACCCAGCGAGCATAGCGTACATGGTGCTGTACTTCCTGCTTATAGTATTCTTCTCGTATTTCTACTCTACCGTTCAGTTTAACCCCATCGAGATAGCGAACAACCTCAAAAAGAACGGCGGGTTCATACCCGGATTCCGTGCAGGTAAGCCTACAAGCGAGTTCATTCAGAAGGTTTTGACAAAAATAACGCTGTTTGGCGCTCTATACCTCGCTATAGTCGCAATAACGCCGATACTTGTCAGCTTCTTCTCAGATACTGCGCGCATGTCCGGCATAGCGATGGGCGGTACGTCAATCATTATCGTGGTCAGCGTGGCACTCGAAACAATTAAGCAACTGGAATCGCAGATGCTCATGAGGCACTACAAAGGCTTCTTGGAATAAAGCAGCGAGGTTCTAGCGGAGGTGTGGCATGAAGCTCATCCTACTTGGCCCGCCCGGGGCGGGCAAAGGCACTCAGGCAGAAATGCTGATTGATCGACTCAAAATCCCGCAGATTTCAACAGGAGACATGTTGCGGACGGCAGTTAAAGAGGGGACTCCGACTGGCCTGAAGGCGAAGGCGCTGATTGAAAACGGTGACTTAGTTCCTGATGAGATAATAATCAGAATCGTTTCAGAGAGGCTTGCGCGCGATGACTGCAAAAATGGATTTATTCTTGACGGAGTTCCAAGAACTCTGGCGCAGGCAGAAGCCCTTGACGAGCAAGGTGTCGAAATCGACTTTGCGCTGTCGTTGGAAGTGCCCGATGAAATTATTCTAAACAGGGTGGTAGACAGGCGGCTATGCTCAAACTGCCCGATGACATATCATTTAGTATCGCAGCCCCCAGCGAAGGAAGGCATGTGCGATGTATGTGCCCAGCCGCTTGTTGTTAGAAAAGACGACGACCCGGTGACAACGCAGCACAGGCTGGCTGCCTACCATGAGCTGACAGAGCCGCTTAAAGCATATTACGCAAGTCAAGTAAAGCTCATACTTGTCGATGGGAATTGCACTATCGAAGAGACCACTGACGAAATACTCAGACTATTGGGCATGAAAAAGACATGATTAAGGTAAAAACCGAACAAGAAGTCCTACTTATGCGCCAGGCAGGAAAAGTTGCTGCGGCAGCCCGGCGTCTCGCCGGGGAAATGGCAACGGTCGGCGCAACAACCCAAAGCATTGATAAAAGAGTGCATGACTTCATCCTCTCCCAGGGAGCCGAGCCATCGTTTCTGGGGTATAACGAATATCCTGCAAGCATTTGTATCTCAATCAATGAGCAAGTGATTCATGGGATACCGTCGTCCAGAAAACTTGTCCCGGGAGACCTTGTCAGCATAGACATCGGTGCGACGAAAGGCGGATTTGTCGGCGATTGCGCCGCAACGTTCGTCGTCGGGGAGGGCAGCCCTAAGGCAATGAGGCTCGTTGAAGTCACAAAACAGTGCTTTTTCGAGGGGCTCAAATTCGCAAAGGTCGGATATAGGGTGTCAGATATCTCAAGGGCAATACAGAAATACGCCGAGAAAAATGGATACTCGGTCGTCAGGGAGTACGTCGGACACGGTGTTGGCTCAAAGGTTCACGAACCGCCTGAAGTTCCGAACTATGTCGAAAGGCCAAGAAGAAAACCTGACCCCAGACTTATGCCCGGTATGACGCTTGCAGTTGAGCCGATGATTAATGCAGGCGGTGCGGCGATTAGAGTGCTCGACGATGGCTGGACAGTCATAACGGCTGATGGTGAGTGCTCAGCGCATTACGAAAACACGATTTTGATAACCAAAGGCGAGCCGGAGATACTCACCGCCGATGAGGAAGACTCATGAGAATCGAAAAAGCGGACGTGGTGATTCCACTGAATGGAAGAGATGCAGGAAAGCGCTTCATTGTTGTCGGGACGGAAGATGATTACTCACTCCTCGCCGATGGCAAGGGCCGCAGGGTCGAAAAACCTAAGCGCAAGAAAAATAAGCACGTTAAAGTGGATGACAGAGCAGATGGATCAATAGCGGAAAAGCTCATCGAAGGTGAGAGAGTTACAAACAGCGAAATCAGACGAGCGCTCACGATGTTGGAAGCTCGTGGAGAAAAAGGAGGTATGTAGAAATGGCGAAGGACGACATGATTGAGCTTGAGGGAATAGTAGTCGATTCGCTGCCCAACACTATGTTCCACGTAGACATAGGCAATGGACACACGATTCTGGCGCATATCTCCGGAAAGCTCCGAATGAATTTTATACGGATACTTCCGGGTGATAAGGTGACGGTGCAGATGTCGCCGTACGATTTGACCCGCGGCAGAATCACTTGGCGCAGTAAGTAGCAGGAGGTAAAACTAGTGAAAGTAAGGCCGTCAGTTAAGCCGATGTGCGAAAAATGCAAAATCATAAAGCGCAAAGGCAGGGTAATGGTGATATGCATCAACCCTAAGCATAAACAAAGACAAGGGTAATATAAAAGGAAGGATGATTGCATAATATGGCACGTATCGCAGGCGTTGATTTGCCGAAAGACAAACGAGTCGAAATAGGGTTGACCTATGTTTTCGGAATAGGAAGGACAAGCGCAAAAAAAATCCTTGAGGCTACGGGTATAAATCCGGACACTAGGGTAAAGAACCTAACCGAGGCGGAAGAATCCGCACTTCGCGAATGCATTGACAAAAACTACATGGTAGAAGGCGACCTGCGCCGAACCGTGGCGCTTGACATAAAACGCCTGACGGAGATAGGCAGCTATCGCGGGCTGCGCCATAGGCGTGGGCTTCCCGTGCGCGGGCAACGGAGCAAAACAAATGCGCGCACACGCAAAGGTCCTAAGCGCACGATAGCCAACAAGAAGAAGTAAGGGGAGGGAGTAACTAATGGCAGCACCCAAGGGCAAAAAGACAAGAACCCGGCGCCGCGAACGAAAGAATATTGAGAAGGGCGCAGTTCATATAAGATCGTCCTTTAATAACACCATGGTGACAGTGACCGATGTGCATGGCAACGCCATTTCGTGGGCTTCGTCAGGTGGTATGGGCTTTCGCGGCAGCAGAAAATCAACTCCCTTTGCCGCTCAGACGGCAGCGGAAACAGCAGCGAAAGCCGCAATGGAGCATGGCCTTAAAACCGTTGAAGTCTTCGTAAAAGGCCCCGGCTCCGGCCGTGAGGCGGCGATTAGGGCGCTACAGTCGGCGGGACTTGAAGTCACAATGATAAAAGACGTGACCCCGATTCCGCATAACGGATGCCGTCCGCCAAAAAGGCGCAGAGTATAGGGAGGTTTTAAACATATGGCTAGATATACAGATGCAGTATGCCGCCTTTGCCGCAGGGAAGGCCAGAAGCTTTTCTTAAAAGGCGACAGATGCTATACAGATAAATGCGCAGCCGACCGCCGTCCATACCCTCCGGGGCAGCATGGTCAAGGGCGCGCAAAGGCATCCGAATATGGTACTCAATTGCGTGAAAAGCAGAAGGCCAAGAGGTACTACGGCATATTAGAAAACCAGTTTCGCGGTTATTTTGATATGGCAATCAAGAGAAAGGGCAAAACAGGTGAAAATATGCTTGCGATTCTCGAAACACGCTTGGATAACACAATCTACAGGCTGGGTTTCGCAATGAGTCGCGCAGAGGCAAGGCAGCTGGTATTGCATGGGCATTTCCTTATCAACGGAAGGAAAGTCAATATCCCTTCTTTCCTTGTAAAGCCGGGCATGATTATATCGATTAATGAGAAAAGCCGTAGTCTCGACAAGCTAAAGTCGGTCATTGAGGCAAACTCATTCAGGCAACCGCCGAAATGGTTGGAGTATGATGCGAATGCCCTAGTAGCTAAGGTTGCGGCGCTCCCGTCGAGAGAAGATATCGACATGCCGATTGAGGAGCAGCTTATCGTTGAGTTCTATTCAAAATAAATGATAACCTTTAGATACAGGTTTGACCCTCATATCTCACTACCACCAGCGAGCCGATACACTGGGCGCATGTGCGCACCGAAACGAAGGAGGGTACTAAATGGTAGAGATTGAACGGCCTCGCATTGAATGCATAGAAACGCCGGAAGACGAGTCTTATGGTAAGTATGTCGTAGAGCCGCTTGAGCGTGGGTATGGCACGACATTGGGAAACTCGCTTCGCAGAATCCTACTGTCGTCACTTCCCGGAACGGCAGTCACGACGGTAAAAATCGCAGGAATACAGCACGAATTTTCGACTATTCCGGGCGTTAAAGAAGACGTAACAGAAATAATCTTAAATATAAAGGGCATTGTCGCAAGGCTCCATACCCCAAGGATAAAGACGGTATATATCGAAGCATCCGGCGAGGGTGTTGTAACGGCTGGAGATATCAAAGCAGATGGCGAGGTGGAAATCCTCAACCCCGAGCTGCACATAGCCACATTGAGCAGCGATGCTTCGCTCAGCATGGAGCTTACGATAGACCATGGGCGCGGATATATGTCGGCAGACAGAAATAAGCTCCAACAGCCGATTATCGGAGTTATCCCTATAGACTCCATATACACGCCAGTCCACAAGGTCAACTACACAGTAGAAAACACTCGCGTCGGCAACGTCACGGATTTTGACAAGCTGACGATAGAAGTGTGGACAGACAAAACGATAACCGCAAGAGATGCAGTATCGCTGGGCGCTAAGATACTTTGTGACCACTTCACGCTGTTTACGGACTTGTCCGACACAATCGGTACGAGGTCGACGGTTGTGGAAAAAGCGGAAACGCAAAGGGACAAGGTGCTCGAAATGACCATTGAGGAACTCGACCTTTCAGTGCGCAGCTTCAATTGCCTCAAGAGGGCCAACATAAATACAGTCGAGGATTTAATTTCAAAAACGGAAGACGAAATGATTAAGGTCAGAAACCTTGGGCGCAAATCGCTTGAGGAAGTCATCCACAAACTGGCGATGATGGGACTGGCCCTGCAGAGCGAGGAAAATTAAGGAGGTACAAAACAATGCCCGGGACACGCAAGCTTGGAAAACCGACAGATCAGCGCATGGCGATGCTGAGACAAATGGTTACCGACTTTCTTGATAATGGCAGAATGGAAACGACAGTGACGCGCTGCAAAGAGATAGCGCCGATGGCAGAAAAGATGATAACGCTGGGCAAGAAAAACACGCTTGCCTCAAGGCGGCAGGCGATTGCGTTCATGACGCGCGAAGACGTAGTGACGAAGGTGTTTGCCGAGACAGCGCCCGGTTACTCAGAGCGCAATGGCGGATACACTCGCATCACGAGGACGGGCCCAAGGAGAGGCGACGCAGCCGAGATGGCTATCATCGAATTAGTGTAAGCCGTAAGCAAACAAAAAGTTGACAGGGGGACGGTTCTCCTGTCAACTTTTTTGAAGGTGCTCGAAACTTGAAGACGGCTATGTAATCTTGTCCGGCTCCGGCACGGCTACGTCGCTATCTATAGTGATTGTCCTGATTATAGGCATATCCTCCGGTGCGACAGACCCATTCGGACCATCGTTTTGGGTCAAGGCCAGGCGATCAACTACGTCCAGGCCTTCGGTCACCATGCCAAACGCCGCATAATCCCCATCAAGGGCGGGAGAGTCGCCGTGCATTATGAAAAATTGAGAGCCGGCTGAGTCATTGCTATCCATTCGCCTCGCCATGGACAAAACACCTCGCGTGTGTAAAAGGTCGTTAGGGAAGCCATTTGATGCAAACTCGCCAAAAATTGTATATCCCGGGTTCCCCACGCCCAAACCATAAGGACAGCCACCCTGAAGCATGAAGCCGTAAATGATGCGGTGAAATGTCAGCCCATCGTAAAAGCCTTGGCGGGCGAGGTAAACAAAGTTGTAAACTGTTTGTGGCGCAACATGCGGATAAAGCTCAAATCTTATGACCCCGCCATCTTCCATTGTTATCGTCCCAGGAATTACTGAAGGCAGTTCCCCCACTTCTTGTTCTTGCGGGTCCGGCGGCGCAGGGGCGGGCTCAGGCTCAGCATCTGGCTCTATTGGCTCAGCAGCATCCTGCTCAGGAGCGGCGCCAGGGGGGGTATAGCCGCAGCCAACCAAGAAAGCAAAGCAAAGTAGCAAGCAAAGCGCAATGGAAACATATTTCCTCATAAAAAATCCTCCAAATCTGACAAAAACTCACCAACAAATATATCAGAACATAATAGCAAAGTCAAATTTGTATAATTTGTATTTGTATAAATTTTTAGATTTGCCATGTTACTATTAAGTGCCAGCCAAGAAAACCTAAGTAGAAGGCATTGAGAAGCCTGTACGCTCATCGTAGAGAGGGAATTCCGGCTACTGTCACGTCAGCTGACCGAGCGTAGAGGAGTGTGCAGGCTTCTCAATGCCGGACAGATAGCAGACACTGAATAATAACTTTGCCATGGAGTCGGCCTTCTTGGCCGGATAATAAAATGATAAGACACTTTAAGCAGCCCAAGAAATTCTATCGCAATGTATTTGCGCTGATGGTGCCAATGGTGCTGCAAAATATAATAACACATACCGTCGGCCTGGCCGACACATTCATGGTCGGAATGCTGGGCGAGCAGTATCTGGCGGCGATGCCTATAGCGATGGTGCCCTTATTCATTGTAATGATATTTTCGTTCGGTGTGCAAAGCGGCACCAGCATACTGGTTGCGCAATACTGGGGCAAAAAAGACCTCTCTGTCATAAACCGGGTGCTTGGTGTTGCATTGTATGTCGTAACGGCAGTGACAGTTACCTGCGCCCTAATAATGTATTTTTTCCCACACCAAATACTGAGTCTTGTCACAAACGAGACCCACCTTGTGGAAATAGCTGCGCCATACGCCCGAATTACAGCTTTTTCGATGGCTCTAAGTTCCATAAGTATGCTGTACTTTGCGTGCCATCGAAGCATAGAAAATCCTCGCTTGGGCGTAATCATTCTTTCAATATCAGCATGTTTCAGTATTTTTTGGAACTGGGTTCTCATATTCGGCAACCTCGGCTTTCCTGCACTGGGGATTCAGGGTGCGGCTATATCAACGCTAAGCGCTCGCACGCTGGAAGTGGTTATAGTCGCAGTCCACGCATTTACAAATCGGCGCTTTAGAGTGAAAATAGGCTTGCTGCTCAAGCCGGGAGTTGCGATTTTCAGAGATTTTATGAAATACTCTTTGCCGGTTTTATTTAATGAAGCCCTGTGGGGTGCTGGAGCGATGGCGTTCCCGGTGATTTTCGGGCACATGTCAGGTGCGCAGACAATACTTGCGGCATACAATATTTCAAGCAATCTGGAACGTATTTTTGGCGTGGCTATGTTTGCTTGCGGCGGCGCCTCGGCGGTTATAATTGGCAGGGAAATAGGCGCAGGCCGAAAGGGTTTGGCTGAAAGCTATACGAAAACTCTAACAGCGCTGGCCTTTACCCTGGGGCTGGGCTCAGGGGTGCTGCTCATGATTGTGCGATTTACCATTTTGGAGCCATTGGTGTTCCCCCTGTACAACTTATCGGCCGAAGCCGCAGCTGCTGCGACAATCATGCTCACAATTTATGCATTTATACTGCCGTTGCGGGCCATGAGCGTTACTATGGGAATTGGTGCGCTCAGGGGAGGCGGAGACGTCAAGGCTTTTATGTTAATCGATGTCGGCACGCTATATCTGATAGCCTTGCCCTTGGCTATAGCAGCAGGACTGGTGCTCGAGTTAAGTATTGGGTTCGTATATGGGGCATTGCTGGCAGATGAAGTAGCAAAAACCACTTTGATTTACCTCAGAGTAAGAAGCAGAAAGTGGATTCACGACGTCACGCGCAAGCAAATCGAGTGACGAATATACGAAATAATCTGTAGGACTGTAGGAGGTTCGATCCCATGGCAAAATTCATCACAAGCATTACCGAGGCAATAGGAAATACTCCTCTGCTGCGGCTGGACAGATTGGTTGAGGAGCTAAATCTCGAAGGTGAAATTTACGCAAAGCTAGAGCATTTAAACCCCAGCTTTAGCAAGAAAGACCGAATTGCGCTGGGCATGATTGAAATGGCAGAAAAGAAAGGGCTTCTCAAGCCGGGGCAGCCAGTGCTTGAAGTTACAAGCGGCAATACAGGGACAGGGCTTGCGCTGGTTTGCGCCGCAAAAGGGTACAGGTTTATTTGCTGCATGTCGAAGGGCAACTCAATTGAGCGTGTCAAGATGGTTGAGGCGCTTGGTGGGGAGGCTGTGCTTGTCGGGCAGGCTCCGGGTGCGGTTAAAGGCAAAGTCTCCAACGACGATTTGATGTTGGTAGAGCAGGCGGCGGAGCGTATTGTCAGAGAAACGGGGGCATATTGCATAAGCCAGTTCCATAATTTAGACAATTCAGTTGCGCAAGAATCCGCAGCAGAGGAGGTGTGGGAGCAATCGGAAGGCAAGCTGGATGCCTTTGCCGATTTCATAGGCACTGGTGGCACATTCGCCGGATATGCCAGGATTTTGAAACTGCATAATCAGAAGGTGCGCTGTTATGCGGTGGAGCCGGAGGGGTGCGCTTACTACGGAGGGGACGTTAGGCAGGGCGCAATGCACCGCATTCAGGGCGGTGGATATGCGAGGGCTGTGGCAAATGTCGACAGGAAGCTCATTGATGGCTGTATTGCCGTAAGCGACGATGAGTCGGCCGATATGGCGAGAAAGCTTGCGGCAATCGAAGGCGTTTTCGCCGGTATATCGTCAGGGGCGAACGCCGCAGCGGCAGTGAAGCTTCTTGAAGGAGCCGAAAAAGGCAGGAGGGTTGGCATTGTAATAAACGACTGCGGTCTAAAATACATCAGCACTGCGCTATTCTGATGTCTCAGTTCGGCGGCTGTGAGAGGCCCACCCCCTACAAACCATTTGCTGCTACCAGTCAATTTACTGCGCTTTTTTCGCTAGCACGAGTTTTGTCGCCCTGCTTACGCAAAAAAACACAGCAAACCGCCGGCATCAGCTAACCTGTAACATTCGGTGGGCATCCTTATAATTAATATATCAAAAGCTATTGCAACAAGACAAAATAACTGTTATTCTCATCATAAGCAATAACAAAATAAAAATTTTTAAGGAGAGAAAGAATGATACCATACATTGAAACAATGAAAGGCGCATTCGATTTGAAAGGGAAGTCTGCCATAGTTACAGGCGGGAATGGAGGCATCGGGTTAGGCATCGCAAAAGCCCTGGCGGAGTGCGGTGCGAACATTGCGATTTTCTGCCGCAACATGGATAAGGCGAAGGTCGCCCTTGAGGAACTCAGCGAGTACGGCGGCAAATACAAGGCTTTTTCATGCGACATCGTTGACATGAAAAGCTGTATTGCGGCTGCCGAAGCGGCATTCAAAGAGTTTGGCAATATCGAAATTCTCGTAAATAACTCTGGAGTGGCGAGCGCCGGAAAGTTCTTGGACATGGATGAAACCCTGAAGGACTGGAAGTTCGTCATCGACACCGACTTGACAGGGGTGGCACATGTGACTTATGCGGTCGGCAGGCTCATGCGGGATGCCGGAAAGGGCGGCAGCATAATTAACATCACATCGAATGCCGGGTCGATCGTCAATAAGGGCATAGGCATGTCCCCATACTCGGTAGCGAAGGCGGGGGCTAACCACTTTACGCGCTGCATGGCGGTTGAGTTTGGCGAACACGATATCCGCGTAAACGCAATTGCCCCGGGTTTCACGCGCGCAGGCTTTGGAGCAAACCCGCATCCGATGATGTTGGAGATGGTCAAGGCGCAACAGCCCCTCAAGCGTATGGGCGAGGCTATAGAGATAGGTTCTCTAACGGTATTCCTTGCATCCCCCGCATCGGCACACATGACAGGCGAAGTCATAACCGTTGACGGAGGATACACCCTATCTTGCTGATATCATCAGGGAGTAGTGGCAGCACGTGACAGAATTAGCCTAGGCAACTAAGAGCCTAGGCTAATTTGCTTGGCAGGGTATTATAAAACCTCCTCGGTACTCTTTTGCTGAGCTTCAACAAATTGCGATGGCGCTGAGATATGACTTGTTTCACGAACATCGCAACAGTTGACTGTGTAAAGTTTGAGAACGATGTCTTAAATGCTTGCGCTTGGGTGCAGCGTAAGCTGGGGGATATGGTGGGAGCAACATTCATAACCGTTCAATAAAGCTCTGTCCAGTTTAGTATGACCTAAACCCCCATCACGGCAACATCGAATTTTGATTTTTTTACTACTCAAACGTCCATTTATCAAACAGCGCTGCATCCAGCGTCGCCTAGTTCATGTTAAATATAATACATATATTCCTCGCCGGACTTATTCATAATATCTTCTATGGTAATGCCCAGCAGGGTATTTTTTATTGCTTCATCAAGGGGAATGAAAACGGTTTCATTTATCGCCCGGCCAAGGTCCTCGTCTTTTTTCGATGCGACTATTTCAGGCTTTTCAAATAAGGCTGACTCGGTGGCAGATAAAACTTCAAAGGCTGTGATCTCTTTGGGAGGCCTCTCCAAGTAATACCCGCCGCTCGAACCTTTCACGGACACCACCAAGCCGCTCCGCTTTAAAAGGGAGAAAACCTGCTCCAAGTAAATTTTGGAAATTTCGAGCCGCTCGGACAGGGTGACTACTGATACGAGGGTTTCAACACCTTCGTGCTTTGCCATACTCGTCAGCACGGCCAAGGCATACCGCCCCTTTGAGGATATTTTCACATTTGCCACGCTCCTTCAGGTTCGCTACATCAATTATAAAACATACTTTGCCGATATGCAATAAAAATTTTTCTTGACAAACAAAGTCCAAGAGTCTATAATCGCATATCATGCAAGTATGAATAATATGTTTTAAAAAAGGAGAGATTAGTTTGAAATTGAAGCTGTTTGGAATATTGGCATTGTTTGCCGTTCTTGCCTTTGCGTTGGCAGGGTGCGGCGGCAACGGCACGACGACTGGTACAGGAAATTTTGAAGAGGAAGTTGGCAGCCAGAGGGCGATTCGCTTGGGCTTTGAGGGCGGGCTTTGCCAAGCCGCTATCCCCATTGCACACTTGATGGGCTTTTTTGCAGAAGAAGGGCTCCAAACAGAAATTGTTGTGACGGGCGATTTGGTGAACTCCCGCGATTCATTGGTAGCGGGGCATATCGACACCGTGGCGGGAATGTTGGCGGGCTGGTTTGTGCCTGTAACACAAGGCATAGACATACGTTTTACACAAGGGCTGCACACGGGCTGTGCCTCGGCGTTTGTGCTTGCCGATTCTGGGATAGCGCGACTTGAAAGCGGGCAGCAAATAGCGGTAAGCGGAGCGATCGGCGGCGCATTCCATAACATCGCACTCCGTTTCGCTTACAGGGAAGGTCTTGCCCCAGGCGATTTTACCTTCCGCGATTTCCCTGCCGCCGAAGCTGTGATTGCGCTTCAAGATGGCGTGGTGCAGGTTGCGGTTATCCCGGACCAAGTGGGACAGCGTTTCGTTGATGAAGGGATTTTGCACCGTATTCGTTCATTGGATGACGCAGATTTTGTAAGCGATAACTGTTGCGTGCTCGGGATGACGGGTGCCTTTATCGACGCGAACCCCGAAACCGCCGCAAGGATAACCCGCGCCGTCTACCGCGCGTCCCGCTGGATTGATGAGAGCGATGCCAACAAAACCCAATCCGTAGAGGTTCTGATTGAAAACGGTTACGTAAGTGCAGCGGTCGACGTAGCTTACGTTGTAGGGCTTATGAACAACTGGCGTTGGGGCATCCCCCACGATTTGACGGAAGCAACACTCGAAATTTCCATTGTGGAATACCAAGCGATGGGTGTGATCAATCCAAACTTGGATCCCGAAGTCATCAAGGCGCAGGTTTGGCACCCTTTTGAGGTTTCCTATGACGGCGTTACGCAATGGACGAGTGCAAACAACGATTTTGACATAGCGCAGTTAGCGGTCTTGCCGGGTGTGGAATTCGACTACATCAGATTAATATGCTGCTCGGAGGTGAACTCTTTTGAAACAAATCAAGACACGGATAATATCTGCGCTACCACTGATTGTGTCCTTGTTGATAATTGTCCAGTATCTGTATGTTCCCAATTTTAGGGAGTTTACACCCCTTGACCAAAATGCGCCGACAAATACGTTTGTTTGGTTTCTGGGTTTCTTTGCCGCCCTGTTCTTGGGCTGGAATATAGTTTCGCTTTTCTCGTCGCGGGCAAGCGGCATGCTGAAAAAACGCGCTCCAATTTTTACAGCCGCTTTTCTGCTGTTGCTTGCTTATGACTGGGCAACCTTGTCCACGGGAATGCTGCCGCAACCTTTCGTCCCGTGGCCGGATGCAATACTTAACGCTATGATTCGTGACAGGGAAATCCTTGCCCGGTCGCTATATCATTCGCTTAGGCTGTTATTCACCGGCTACGGAATCGGGGTTGGGTTGGGGGTAATTTCCGGCGTTGCCGCAGGGCGCTCGGCAAGCATCCGATATTGGATACAGCCGCTTGTTAAAGTGTTTGGAGCGATTCCTGCGGTAACGTGGCTGCCCATCGTGATAGTTTTGTCGGGAAACATTCCCGGTGGATTGTTTGGCGGTGCGGTACTCTTGATTGCCGTGGCGGTCTGGTATCCCATTACGTCCACAACAATGAACGGCGTTTTGAGTGTGCCGAAAGGCACGTTTGAGGCGGCAAGCACATTCGGTGTTTCCAAACTCGGCATGATTTTCAAAGTGGCTATTCCTGCCTCATCGCCTTTTGTTTTCCAAGGCTTGACGCAGGGGATGTCTATAGCTTGTACCGCACTGCTAGTTGCAGAACTTATGGGAGTTGAAGCGGGGCTTGGCTGGTACATCAACTGGCAGCGCGGCTGGGCTGATTTTGCGGGAATGTACGCCGCCGTAGTTATTATCGCTGTTACATTTTTTATCGTAAACGCCGTGCTTAGCATGATACGGAACTTCGTATTGCGCTGGAAGGAGGGAATCTCGTGAAAAAAGGCAGAATCAAAATTAGGGACTTGCACAAATCGTTCATACGAGAAAAAACGAACGAGGACTTAGCCGCGCTCGAAAATTTCAATTTCACCATAAACGCAGGTGAGTTTATCTCTGTTGTCGGCGCAAGCGGGTGCGGGAAGTCTACCTTACTACGCATGATCGCCGGCCTTGAAAAGCCGACTCGCGGCGATATTTTGTGCGACGGCAAAAAAGTGGAAGGAACATCGCCGGACAGAGGGTTGGTGTTCCAGGAACATGCGCTTTTTCCGTGGCTCACGATTCGCAAAAATATTGCGTTCGCCTTAAAATCGTCTGGGCGTTATAATGATTATGCGCACACCATTGACCCGCTGATTGAAAAAGTGGGCTTGAAAGAATTTGCAAACTCATATCCGCACCAGCTATCGGGTGGCATGCGCCAGCGCGCCGCCGTCATCCGGTCACTTGCTGTATCCCCCGATGTACTTCTGCTGGACGAGCCGCTTGGTGCGCTCGACAGTTTCACCCGCATGGTGCTTCAAGATGAAATCATCCGTCTTTGGAAAGAGCGCGAAAACACAATGGTTATGATAACCCACGATGTGGACGAGGCGGTGTATTTAAGCACACGGATTGTTGTTATGTCTCCACGTCCGGGGCGCATTACAGAAATTGTGCCTGTGCCAATGCCTTATCCGCGCAATCGAGGCGCATTGGAGTTTTCGGAACTTCGCACACGTCTGCTGAAGACACTTAACTTCGCCGCAGATGTGGAGCGGGCGAAGGGGCTCGAACCCTCTACCTCCACCTTGGCAAGGTGGCGCTCTACCAGATGAGCTACGCCCGCATATCAAATCCTGCGTGTGCAAAAACCTCTGACAAGCCGTTACGCTACCAACCTGTTACACCGACAAGACAGACACGCAAGAAGATTATAGCACATATTGCCCACCTGTCAAGGATTTAAGTTAAGTTCCATCTTCTTTTAATCAACTTAACACTTCACAACCTGCCTCCAATCTGGTATACTCTAAGCTATAAGTGTGATATCTCAAGTTTGGAGTAGAAGTCGTCAGAAGCCGTTATTGTTCTGCAGAGGTATATGCGCCCTGACGTAGGTTGTTTGCGAGGTAGGTGTGATGAGCCAAAACAACAAGAAAAATACAAACGAGCCAGACCAAACCGGTGATGTCATATCGTGGGTCATCATCTTTATTTTAATGTTTGCGTTTCCACCCCTTGGCCTTATCTTGCTGATTTTAAAAATGCGCAGCTACGCAAAACCTCCCGGAAACGCTGCCAAAAGGCCCGGTGCCAATTTCGGAGCTTCAACACAGCAGGCAAGCTCCCAAACCGGTGCCGCAGCAAGGCGGTACGCCTCAAATACCGCACGTGCCGCAAATGCTGCCCGACAGCCCTCTCCGCAAGACACTAAGGCCGCACGCAAAAAAAATAAACACCTTAGCAAAAAGTCAGGAACCTTCATTTCGACCATATTGCTCCTTCTTGCGGTCATACTGTTTATTGCCGGCGCAAATACAATTTTTGGCTCGGTTATTGAGACTGCGGGCGCATTCCATATAGACAGCTGGTTGAATTTTTTGCTGGGAGCATTTTACATTGTCGGCGGGTTTGTGTCGTTATTTTCAAGAGGCATTGTCAAAAAAAGGCTCGGCCGTTATGTGAATTACTGCGCTTATATTTCAGAGCGCAATGTCGTGCCATTATCTGATTTGGCGCAAGTTGCCGGGCTGCCTGTGCGGACTGTCAAGCGCGATGTTCAGACAATGATTAATTCCGGCTACTTCGATTTCGGAGCATATATCGACAATGAACTCGAAAGCCTTGTGCTATCTGGCGAAGCTGCTGAGGAAATCCGGAAATCGGCCCGGCCATTTGGTGATATCCCGGTGAAACAGGAAGTGGCAACCGAAACTCATTATATGCTGACCATCAACGAATTGAGGGAATTAAACCGCTCAGTCGCCGACGTCACTATCTCTGGAAAAATAGACAAAATCGAGGAACTTACCGGAAAAATTTTTCGCATTGTTGATGAGCACCCGGAAAAGAAGAAGCAAGTCCGGCGCTTTGAGACATATTACCTTCCCACAACGATGAAGCTAATCCGCTCGTATTCGACACTCGAAAAACAGGGGGTCAAGGGCGAGAACATCATGGCGGCAAAGGAAAACATAGGGCGTATACTTGACGCTCTAGCAGCCGGATATGAGCAGCAGCTTGATCAATTGTTCAAATCAGACGCTATGGATATAGCCGCTGATATCACAGTCCTTGAAAACCTGATGCAGCAAGATGGGTTAGCAGGGGACAAGCCTGGAATCAAAACTATGCAGGGCATGGGTTAGGATAACAATGAGGATTGATGTGTTGGGCGTCGGGTTTGACGATATATCTATCGAGCAAGCTACCTTGCGCGCACTGGAGATAATGGGTGGGGAAGAAAGGGCGTATGCCGTCACGCCAAACCCCGAAATAGTGTGGCAAAGTTGCAAGAACACAGCTCTCAGGGATGCGCTCAATAGCGCAGAACTTGTGCTCCCCGACGGAATAGGGATAGTACTTGGCGCAAAAATCCTTGGCACGCCCCTACTTGGGGGGAGAGTTCCAGGCATTGATTTTGCCACAGCCCTATTTGAAAAAATGGCTGAATCTAATGGCAAGGTTTTTTTGCTCGGCGCAAAGCCTGGTGTCGCAGTGAAAGCTGGGGCGAATTTGGCGAAAAAGCATCCAGGGCTGATTGTCTGTGGTGCTGCGGACGGCTATTTTACAGACGGCGCAGCAATAGTATCGAAGATTAATGCCGCAAAGCCTGACCTCTTGCTCGCATGCTTGGGTGCACCTAAGCAAGAACTTTGGATGGCCGAAAACCGAGACAACCTTGGCGCCCCTCTATGTGCGGGACTCGGAGGCTCGCTGGATATTTTTGCCGAAAATGTAAAGCGCGCACCGGTTTTTTTCCAAAGACTGGGGCTGGAGTGGCTTTATAGGATTTTGAAGGAGCCTTGGCGGCTAAAAAGGAGCTTGAGTTTACCGTTGTTTGTGTTCGCCGTGATATTCATGCGATTAAAAGGCAAGGCGGGAAGGATGTAGAATTGGACTTTGGCACATTATCATATTTACAACTTAGAAACAAGAACAGGTTATTATGAGCAGCATATTGATAAAAACTGAACTTAGGGTGCGTGTACGTGAGGAAATTGACTCTTTGCCCAACGAGTATGTAAGGCAGTCGAACAAAGGGATTTTTCTCCAAGTCACATCGCTAAAGGCATTTTCTGACGCAAGGAACATTATGCTGTACTACAGCGTCGAAAGAGAACCCGATACGGTGGAGATTGCAAAACACGCTTTGGCCAACGGCAAGACAGTGGCTTTTCCCTATTGCTTCCGAGGTGGGATTATGCAGGCTCGGGAGGTTAAGGACTTGAATATTTTAGTTCCTGCCATTTTGGGAATCCCAGCCCCTCCAGACGAGGCTCCACTCGTTGAGCCGGAGAAACTTGATTTAATCATTGTACCAGCGCTCGCTTTTGACAAGTCGGGATATCGTCTAGGCTATGGCGGTGGATATTATGACAGATATTTGAGCGACATATCAGCCTATACAGTTGGAATTACAAGGCATCGCTTGCTTCGGGACGAAGTTCCAAGGGAAAAGCACGATGTCGCTGTTAATTGCTTAGTCACGGAGGAGATTGTTCTTGCCCAACCTTGATGACGACGAACTTGAGGAAATAAGAAGACTGATAGCAGAAGCTGACCCAAAACCACCGTCTGCTTCAAGAGAGCTTGCCCCGCAACGTCCGAGGCACGCCGCTCCTGCTGTGCCTAAAAGCCAACAGGTTTCTAAGCCTGGCAGCGACCTTCCCGCAAAACCTGCACAAAGACCAACCTCAAATCAGTTAAGCGTGCCTAGGCCCGGGCTAAAAAGGCCGCCTGCCCCAACGAAAAAAGCCTCTCTGCCCGCCCCCTCCGCAGACAGGGGCGTCGTCCGCAAATCAGGCGCCCACCCAAGCGTCAATGCAACAAGGCCACGCACCCATGAAGCGGAATCTGAAGTTGATGCAGGGGACGAGGAGTTTAAAGTAAATTTTGACTTTGACGGCGAGTACAAAGATGTTCCCGAGGACAGGCCTATTCGGCTTAGGCGCGAAAAGCGCACGGGCTGTATCGGTGGAATAATGTACGCCGCTTTTGTCATATGTGTCAGCCTCGTTTTGGCATCACTGCTGTGGATGGCCGCAGTTGACGTCCTAGGATTTGGTTCCGTTGATGAAGAGGTAAGCGTTGTAATCCCGCCGGGATTCACAATGTCTGATGTAACTGATCTGCTTTATGATGCCGGACTTATTCGGCACAGGTTTTTGTTTAATCTTTACGCCGGCTTTTCAGACGCCGAAGAAAGAATCACCGCCGGGTCTTTCATGCTCAACAGGAACTTCGACTATAGAGCTCTAGTGCAGGGAATGACCGCCCGGGCAGGAGTGCGCGTAGAGGTTACTGTTACAATCCCTGAAGGGTTTACTTTACTGCAAATTTTCACCTTGCTTGCAGATTACGGCGTTGTCCATTCTGCAGATGAGTTGTGGGAGGCTGCAACCAACCATAATTTCAACTTCCATTTTCTTGACGAAGAGACCCTCGGCGACAGGCTTAGGCTGGAAGGTTTTTTATTCCCCGAAACGTATAATTTCTTCCTGGGCTCATCGGCGACCACAGTATTGGGCAGGTTTTTGCGCGAGTTTGACAGAAGATTCACGGAAGACTATGTCGAGCGAGCCGAGGCAATGGGCCTCTCGGTGCGCGATATCGTAAACATCGCAGCCATGGTCGAGCGTGAGGCGGCAAATGATGAAGAACGCCCGCGCATTGCCGCAGTCATTTACAACCGGCTCGAAAGCCCGAATTTTCCCTTCCTGCAAATTGATGCTACGCTGAGTTATGCTGTCCAAGGCACCGACATACCGGCAACCACCGACCTTGACCACCCGTTTAACACCTACACAAATCCGGGACTGCCGCCGGGTCCCATAGCAAATCCCGGCATAGCTTCCATTCGGGGCGCACTATTCCCGCTTGAGACGAACGAATATTTCTATGCGCTCCACACCGATGGCACGCACCGTTTTTTCAGAAATTATGACCAGCATAGAGCATTTGTAAATAGCGACCAATTCGGAGGGTGGTGGCGCTGATGACCAAGCCTGAGCTGCTTTCTCCGGCTAGGGATGCCGAGCAACTTATTATGGCTCTGACCTATGGCGCCGATGCTGTCTATTTGGGAGGTAGGCGCTTTGGGCTTCGCGCATCTGCGGGCAATTTCGGTAGCGAGGAACTTGCGGATACGGTGGCTCTTTGCCACAAGCACGGAGCAAAGGCATTTATTACCTGCAATGCGGTGCTTAACAATGATGATGCCCTTGCCTTGCCGAAATTCTTAGAGGAAATATCCGATGCCGATGCAGACGCCATAATCGTGTCGGATATCGGCGCACTCGTGCTTGCTCGCAGATATGCCCCCTCAGTCAGCGTCCACATCAGCACACAGGCGGGCGTTTTCAATTATGAAAGCGCAAGGGCTTTTCATGATTTAGGAGCTTCTCGGGTTATACTTGCCCGGGAATTGCCCATTAGCGAGATAGCTAAGCTTCGCGCAAATACGCCACCTGAACTTGAGCTTGAGGCCTTTGTACACGGCAGCATGTGTGTTGCGATATCCGGAAGATGCCTGCTTTCGAACTACCTTACCGGACGCGATGCTAACCGAGGCGAATGCGCCCAGCCCTGCCGATGGAAGTACAGCCTAATTGAGCACCAGCGGCCTGGAGTGCATTATGACATCACCGAGGACGATGGGACATACATAATGAATTCACGCGATTTGTGCATGATTGACCATATAAAAGATATGATGGACGCTGGGGTTTATTGCTTAAAAATAGAAGGTCGTATGAAATCGGCATACTACGCCGCAGTTGTAACAAACGCGTATCGCAAAGCTATTGATGCTGCTGTTGCAGGCACGCCGCTCAAGCCTGTCTGGAGCAATGAGGTAAATAATGTGAGCCATCGAGAGTATTCAACGGGGTTTTATTATGATAGCTGGGGGCCGGGCCAATATCACGGCGATTCCATGTATCGCAAGGATTGCGATGTTGTCGCAGTCGTTGAAAGTTGCGATGCGGAGGGCAATGCCGTTTTGACCCAGAGAAACAAGTTTTTTTGCGGCGACAATTTGGAACTGCTGACTCCGACAGACGAGCCGATTACGTTTAAAGCAGATGCCATCACCGGCGCCGATGGACAGAAACTTGAATCGACGCCGCACCCCATGATGGAGCTGCGCATAAAATTGCCCTTCCATGCGCCGAGGTATTCAATTTTGCGAAAACACAGGAATTGACATACAGTCAGGCTGTCTATATAATTTTGTGAAAATCGTTGAAATGAGTGATTGATATATGAGTGGCAAAACTATGAAGTCCGACAAAAAAGGCCGGGCTGGCTTGAGGTGGCTGTCCGTTATTGTGCTATTGGCGGCGTTTATCTGCGCATTGTGGGTAAACTTTGGCCTGCGGCTGCCGGTTGAAGCGGGCGACAGGACTGTTGGCATACTGGTTGACTATGACGAACTGGTGCGCATCTCCAATGGAAGCTTGGACGTCAGCTTTCAAGATATGGCTCGAAAGCTGTCGATAGCAGGCGCTACGGGTTTGGTCGTCAGGGAACGCCTGCTTGTTGAGTGGGAAATTGCCGGCGACATAGTTTGGTATACAGGAAATGACTTGAGATTTCAATTGGGGCTTGCAAATAAAGTGGCGGATTTCGAACGCGCCTCGAATGTCGAAATCATCCAAAATTACACATATATAATGACGGAAGATGAGCTTGTTTTTGATCAAATCTTTTCTTTGCTCTACGCAAAAAGGCGCCATCCCGCAGTTTTTGAGTTTAATGGGAAAATGGGCATAATGGTCAACCTCCATTCCTCGGAGCGGGCGACGTTGGGTCTGGGGTTCCCCATTGCGCATCTTGAGCAAGCCGCTGCGGAAGGGCTGAGCATAATTCCGAGGCTTCGGAACTGGGAGCCGGTGTCGAGAAGCAACTTGGACGAAGTGATGAGGTGGGTTTCTAAAATCCCGGATTTATCAGCCATTGGCTTCAATGAGCCTACAACGCCCGGCGACCCGACAGACCCGCATATAATTGAGGCCATAGCGGATTCAATTGCGCCGCTCGGAGTCCCTCTAGTGTCATTTGAATTCTACGACCAGCAGGGGCTAGCTTCTGTGGCTAGCCATTTGGACAACTACCTACTGCGGGTTCATGCTATTGCGGAAAATGAGCTGCATAGGTTTGCAGATATCCAAGATGCGCTGAATCGATATACTCTCGCCGCAAGGGAGCGAAACATCAGGTTCATTTATGTTCGCTTCCAAAACCTCATAAATCCGGCAGCCGCAATGATTCCAGCAACGGAGTTGATTGAAGAGGTGCATGATGCGATACTTGAATCAGGGCTGTTTATCGGAGATCCGGTTCCGCTTCCTGCGTTTTCAATTCCATTATTTGCCCTGCTCATGTTAGGTGCGGGCACGATTGCCGCAGGCGGCTGGCTTGCTGCCTTGGGACTGGGGAGATACTTCACTTGCACAAAGTCGCAGGTTTTGTTTCTTGCTTTGCTGTTGTTGGGCATGTCCGCATATGTTGCAGGCCTGCTCTTTTTCCCATCGCTGGCAAGGAAGGTCTTTGCGTTGGCAGGCGCAATCGTATTTCCCAGCCTTGGGGTTGTCTTGGTGCTAAATTTTGAGATTGCGCAGGCATCGGGCATAAGGCGCATTATTGTTGCCATTTTGCAGTTGGGCGTTATGTCGGCATTCACCTTGGTGGGCGCAATGATTATGTCTGCCCTGCTCTCCGAGCCGGTGTTCATGGTCAAGCTTGACAGGTTCGTGGGCGTGACTGTGTCCTATCTTGCGCCCCTTGCTGCAGTACCCTTTGTGCTTTGGCTGCGTGAGGAGGATTGCTACGGCCTTTTGACGGGTACGGCTAAGAGCAGCGTGCGCTTCTGGCAGTTGGGCGTCAGCCTTATAATGCTGGCGGGCCTTGCGCTGTACGTCATGCGCTCAGGAAATGATAATCCAAATGCTGTAATGGACATTGAGATGCAGATGCGGCAGTTTTTGGGCGACACCCTTGGAGTGAGGCCGAGAACGACGGAGTTTTTAATTGGCCACCCCATAATGCTTGTGCTTCTTTATTTCGGATACAAATTCCGCATGTTCCCGGTGTTGCTAATTGGGGTCATGGGTCAAGTTTCTCTGATGAATACCTATGCGCACATCCACACGCCGGTGGCGGTTTCACTGCGCCGCAGCTTCCATGGCATGTGGCTGGGCGTAGTGATTGGGATTATCTTCGTACTTGTGTTGGAATGCGCTCTAAGGCAGGTTCGGAAGCTCAATGCGTCAAGAAAAACTTGAAAGGGTGACGGTTCTCATTATCTATCCTTGGCTTAGGGGGGAATGGTTTGGGCAGTCTTAAAATTGTCATTAGCGGATATTACGGCTTTGATAACTGCGGGGACGAGGCGGTTCTCCTGTCAATCATCCATTGTTTGAAAAAGCTTGACCCCGATGTACGGATTACAGTGCTGTCAAACGCCCCTGAGAAAACACGGGAGCTATATGGGGTGGATGTCGCCAACCGCTGGAATTTGATTGCAGTTGCGCAAGAGATTCTGACAGCACGTCTGCTTATAAGCGGCGGTGGGTCGCTTATACAAGATGCAACGAGCGTTAGGAGCCCGGCATATTACCTATTAATCATTAGATTGGCTCTCTTCTTTAAAAAAAAGGTTATGATTTACGCCCAAGGGGTCGGGCCGCTCACGGACAGGAAGAATCAGGCCAACACCGCAAAGCTCTTTGACCGCTGCAACGCCATTACCCTCAGAGATAGCGGTTCGGCGCAACTGCTTAGAGAGCTCGGCGTCAAAGGCGAGATTCATGTCACCTGCGACCCCGTAATGGCGCTCGGCAGTGAAAATGTCAGCGTTGGCGCAGTGAGCAAGCTGCTGCTCGACTTAGGCGTTTTCCGCAGCGATGGCAAAAAGGGCAATCCCCTGCTGTTTGTCTCTGTGCGCCATTGGAAGGATGATAGGCATTTTGCGCCGGTGGCGAAAATTCTTGATACCCAGGCATCTAAGGGCTGGGATGTATTACTGGTTCCCGCTCATTTTCCCGAGGATTTATATGCCCTCAGAGCGCTTTGCAGCAGCATGACCAGCCAGCCATACATCATAGAGACATGTCTGACAGCAAAGGAGTTCCTTGCGTTGGCCGAAATTTCCGACCGTGTTTTTTCTATGAGGCTTCACGGATTAATTTGTGCAATGGCAGTCGGAACCCCAATGGTAGGTCTATCCTACGACCCAAAAGTGGACTCATTTATGAAGCAAGCCGGAATCGAGGACTTTTGCCTTTCATATGACGATGCTGATTTGGAGAGCAGGGGGATTGCGCTCTTTGAAAAGACAGAGGAACCATCGCCGTCCCTCAAACTGCGCCGCCAAGAAATGCAAAAGCTTGCATGGGCAACTGCAAAAAAAGCAATAAAGCTTATGCAATAATTTTTTTATTGATTATTTCTTGCCCATAGTTTATAATGTGAACCCGATGCTACTTGGAGTCATCAACATGGAGGGTTAGCGAAGTGGTCATAACGGGGCGGTCTTGAAAGACTGTGGGCTACTTCTACCTGAACAAGCAAAAAGTCTTGATTTTATGGGCTTTCTGGAGTATCATTACAACTAAATATTTTCGAGTGTTGCCATGAAGTGTTGCCAAATATGCAACGGTTCAAATTTTCGAAATCATGGCAAAATTACCAGGAGGGTTACCGAAGCGGTCATAACGGGGCGGTCTTGAAAACCGTTTGAGGGCAACCTCACAAGGGTTCGAATCCCTTACCCTCCGCCACAAACAATGCCAGTAAATGCGCTAAACAAGCGGGTTTGCTGGCTTTTATAATTTTAGCGATGACCACTTCGGTAGGATGTTTTTGCATCTGTTTACCTCCAGTTTTGGCAACACTCCGGGGGTGTTGCCATGATATGATGTTGAAATTCGGACTAATCAGCCTGGTCTATACCTTGCGCCAGCGATGTATTCTTAATCCATGACATCGCTTCAGCGGCGGCGAGTTTAGAGTCGGCGTCCAGGTGTGCGTATATGTCGGCTGTGGTCTTGAAGGTGCTATGACCCAGCCAGTCCTGTATCTCTTTTAAGGACACACCGTTTGCAAGAAGCAACGATGCACAACTATGGCGCAAATCGTGAAACCGTATCCGCCTAAACCCACGCTTTCCCAAAAATTTTGGAAACTCGCTGGAAAGGTAGTCGGGTTTGATTCTATTGCCCAGTACATCCGTGTAGATGTAATGCCCTTCCGCTTTGTTGTAAGCGTTTCCGCAGAGTGCACGGTTCTTCTCCTGCTCGGCTTGAACTACCAACAGCTTTGCACGGATAATGGGGATGAGCGGAAGCGTGCGGTAACTGGATTTGGTCTTGGTGGTGTTATCGGCTATGATTACGTTTTTGCCGGCGATGCTTGCAACAGTTACAGTATGCTCAATCGTGATGGTGTTGGCTTCAAAGTTAATTGACTCCCAGCGCAGCCCCACGATTTCCGACCTTCTGAGGCCATAGAAAGCACCAAACAATACACCCAGTTCTAGCCGATGCCCTTTAACTTCATCAACAAGCTCCACGGTTTCAGATTCTTTTAAGAACTTGCCCGTGTAGCGTTCAGGCGATGGGCGCGTTACCTTCTTCATGATGGCCTCGTAACTTGAGATGTAGCCTTTTTGGAAGGCGTACTTTAGAGCAAGGCTGATGTTGGCGTGGAACTTTGTCACCGTCATAGCTGTCACCCGCTCCAGTTGCACATCATAAAAGTCGTCGATATGTTTATGGGTCAGATCTGAAAGCAGGACGCTCTTTACTCGGAAGTAAGGAACGATGGCCTTTTGCACATTCATCTCATATCCACCAAACGTGGTTAGCTTTACCGGTTTCTTGTGCTTGGGGCTTTTCATGGGATTGATGGATTCCAGCCATTCTTCCATGAGGTCTGCAAACGACATTTCGCTTACGCTTGGTTTGGTGTTGAGCTGGTACTCCAGTTCAATGATTTCCCCGCGGAGCATTGCCTCCGCTTCGATTTGTCAAGGGTGGTGTTGATGTTTTCAGGACTGAAATTTTTTTTGCATTGTTTTTCTCGCTATGCCGTGATAAGATGGTATATGAAAAAGTCACTGTATTCAAGGGAGCGAAATATGGAACTTGACTGGATTACGCCGTTGCAGGCTTCAGAGAAATGGGGTTTGACTGAACGCCATGTGCAGTCTATGTGTAAAGATGGAAAAATTGATGGCGCTATTAGTGTATCAAAAGTTTGGCTCATTCCAAAAGATGCACAGCGACCGGTTGATGGCAGGACAAAAGCAGCCAAAGAATCGAAACTGTAGGAGCAGAGTATGGGGAAAATAAAGAGCGAACTTCCCGCCAGCGTCGAAACACAGATTGATGAATCGCAAGTATTCGAGCGTGTGGTAAATATTATCGAAAATCGCAAGCACCGTGCAGGAGCATTTGCAAATCGTGAAGTCACACTGATGTATTGGGAAGTCGGTCAATATATAGATTCAATAATACTCGGCGGCGAACGAGCCGGATATGGTAAGCGAATTGTTGCGGAGCTGGCGCAACTATTGACCGAGCGTTATGGAAATAGTTTTGAACGGACAAAAATTACAAGGATGATTAAGTTTGCAAAGCTGTTTCCCGATTTTGAAATTGTTGCGGAACTGGCGCAACAATTAAGCTGGTCGCATTTTCAAGAGTTGCTTCCGGTCAAAAGCGACGAAGCCCGTTTGTATTATATGCAAGATGCGGCTAATCGCAATCTTGGAACAAAGGAGCTTCGCAGGCAAATATCCAGAAAAGCATTTGAGCGGCAAGAGATTGCAAACACAGAGCTTTCCGAGCAGTCGGCTGTGCCGTTTAACGTGTTCAAAGACCCGTATTTACTGGACATACTTGGGCTGAAGGAAAATTTCCTTGAAGCCGATTTGGAAAAGTCCGTGCTGGTCGAACTCGAAAAATTTATCCTTGAGTTTGGGCATGGGTTTACATTTGTAGCAAGGCAGAAACGCATGGTAATGGATGGTGACGATTTCACATTGGATTTGCTGTTTTACCACCGCATTTTACGCAGATTGGTAGCAGTCGAATTGAAGATTGACAAATTCATTCCGCAGCATAAGGGGCAGATGGAATTCTACTTGAAATGGCTGAACCGACACGAGCGGCAAGAATATGAAAATGAGCCAATCGGGTTGATATTATGCACAAAAGCCAGTCGTGGGCAAATTGAATTGCTTGAACTGGACAAGTCCGGTATTGCAGTTGCAGAGTATTGGACTAATCTCCCGCCAAAAGCCGTTTTGGAGGAGAAAATACAATCAATAATGAGCGAGGCGCAAGAACGTCTGAGCAGACGCAAAACTCTGAAAATCAGTGACAAAAAAACTAGTGTCAATTATTTTTATGAACAAAAAGATGATGATGAGGATTAGAGATGGGGCAATCAAACATGACTGATGCACAGCAACGTGCCGCTGCAAAAAAGTTTGCGGAATTTTGGAAAGGCAAAGGCTACGAAAAGGGGCAGAGCCAACCGTTTTGGCTCAGTCTGCTTCGTGATGTCTACGGCGTGGAACATCCCGAACAATTTGCCGAATTTGAAAACAGAGCGAAAATTGATGTCCGGGGTTTTATTGACATTATGATTCCATCAACTAAGGTTTTGATTGAACAAAAAAGTTTAGATATTGATTTGAAAAAGGCAATAAAGCAATCAGACGGAACGCTGCTCACACCTTTTCAACAAGCTAAACGCTATATACTTGACTTGCCTGTATCACAACATCCTCGGTGGGTTGTGACATGCAATTTCAGCAAGTTTCTTGTCTACGATATGGAACGCCCAGGCGGTGAGCCGGAGGAAATACTGCTTGAAAATCTGCCCACAGAATTTTACAGGCTTGCGTTTCTGACTGACAGCGGAAACGAGAAGCTGAAGCGTGAAATGGAAGTTTCGATTGCCGCCGGTGAGATTGTCGGTTTGCTTTATGATGCCTTTGCAAAACAATATGTTGACCCGACAAGCGAACGCTCAATGAAAAGCCTTAATGTGCTGTGCGTCCGTCTTGTTTTCTGTCTTTATGCCGATGACGCTGCGATATTCGGCAAGCGTGGATTGTTCCACAGTTATCTTGCAGACAATGAAGCAAAACGAATGAGAAAAGCAGTAATCGAATTGTTTGAAGTCTTGGATACACTCCCCGAAAATCGTGACCCATATCTTGATGAGAGCCTCGCAAAATTTCCCTATGTCAACGGTGGACTGTTTGATGAAAAAGATATTGAGATTCCGCAGTTTACGGACGAAATCAGAACCCTTCTACTTACAAAAGCCAGCGAAAACTTCAACTGGTCGGAGATAAGTCCTACCATATTTGGTGCTGTGTTTGAAAGCACATTAAATCCCGAAACACGCCGTAGCGGAGGTATGCACTATACATCTCTCGAAAACATCCACAAAGTCATTGACCCCTTGTTTTTCAACGCTCTACAAAAGGAGTTTGAAGAAATAAGTGCTATCTCCGTTGAAAAAACGAAAATGACGAAGCTTGGAGCATTTCAAACAAAACTTGCATCTTTGTCGTTTCTTGACCCTGCTTGTGGCTCTGGCAATTTTTTGACGGAAACATACATAAGCCTACGCCGCTTGGAGAACGAACTCTTGAGCGTTAAACAAAGAGGTCAAATACAAATGGGCGATGCTGCTCATAATCCAATACAGGTTTCTATTGGGCAATTTTATGGCATTGAAGTCAACGACTTTGCCGTGACTGTTGCGAGGACGGCACTTTGGATTGCTGAGAGCCAGATGATGAAAGAAACTGAAATTATAGTGCATATGCAACTTGATTATCTGCCGCTCAAGAGCTATGTAAATATCATCGAGGGTAACGCTCTGCAGATGGATTGGGAGAGCGTTGTACCAAAGCAGAAACTGGATTACATCATGGGTAACCCACCGTTTGTGGGCGCACGTTGGATGAATTTCACACAAAAGAACGATATGGCTGATGTTTTCGGCAAATTAAAAGGACTTGGCAATCTTGATTATGTTTCTGCATGGTATAAAAAGGCTACTGATTTTATGGACGGCACACTGATTACAGCCGCATATGTGTCCACAAATTCAATAACACAAGGGGAACAGGTAGCAATACTGTGGAAATCCCTCGTAGAACGTGGAATCTTCATAAACTTCGGTGTGCCAACATTTAAGTGGAACAGCGAAGCAAGCGACAAAGCTGCGGTGCATTGCGTAATAGTGGGATTCAGCTATAAGAAAACCGAGCCAAACATAAGCCCGTACTTGGTAAAAGCACCAACAGTGTTCATAGAACGACGAACACGACCGCTTAGTGATGCACCTGAGATGATTTTCGGAAGTATGCCAAACGATGGAGGTCATTTAATAATAGAACCCGATGAATATGAGTCACTGACAAAAGCGCAATCGCCAGCACTCAAATTTGTAAAACGATTTATGATGGGATACGAGTTCATAAATGATGTACCCCGTTATTGCTTGTGGCTTGATGGTGCAACGCCTGCGGAATTATTGAAGATACCATTTATACAAAATCGTGTAGAAAAATGTCGCCAACAAAGGGAATCCAGTACAAGAGACGCAACACGCAAGTTGGCTGATAGACCTATGCTTTTTGGCGAAATACGCCAACCAAAAACTGACTATATCGCTATTCCAGCAGTTTCATCTGAAAACAGAAGATATATTCCAATTGGATTTTTGAGTAGCGGTGTGATTGCGGGCAATAAACTGTTCACTGTCCCTGATGCTACACTTTACCATTTTGGCGTGTTGAACTCCAATGTTCATATGGCATGGACAAGAGTGGTCTGTGGCAGATTAAAAAGCGATTACAATTACTTCTAACACTATCGTCTACAACAACTTCCCATGGCCGGATGCAACGGACACACATAAGGCTGAGATTGAAAAACTTGCACAAGGTGTGCTAGATGCACGAGCCGAATATCCCGACAGCACTCTTGCAAATATGTACGGCGAAACATCAATGCTTTATCACACAAAATTACTTGACGCTCACCGTAAACTTGATGCTGCTATAATGAAGCTATACGGATTTCCAATTAAAGATTTCACCGAATCCGATTGTGTGGCGGCACTTATGGAGAGGTATCAGAAGCTGATGGGAAGGAAGTAGATGAAAGGCATATATAAATATTATCTCCCAGCAAAAAATGAAACTGCTCGTTGGACTAATGATGAACAGCATGAAACCTCATCTAATGCAGTTATTATCATTGGCTCAAATGGTTCAGGTAAGTCGCGCTTAGGTGCTTGGATTGAGCAAGTGACAAATTCCATTAAAGCAAGGAATAAAGATAAAAGTCCAAAAGTAGATGAGTTAGAAGTGTACCGAATTGGCGCACAGCGTTCGTTGAATTGGAAACAATATTTAGTCGAAAAAAGCTTTGGAGATGCTTTTAAAGGGATATTCAACACGAATTACGATATTTTCAATCCAGTAGACACTTCTGTTGAATTTAATAACATTGACAACGTTTTGTCGGCAATATTTGCGAAAAGGACAGCACAGTTGGAATCTTTTGATGAGCGCTGGAAGCAGGATGTTAATGTAGGATTTAAGGGACGCGAAGATAACATTATTGATGACATTCAAAATGTATTTTGCTATGTCTTTCCATATCTTTCAGTTAAGTTCAAAGATAGGGAGGTTATAGCACAAAAGAACGGAGTTGAATACAACGGTGTTGACATGAGCGATGGTGAAAGGGTCGCACTATACTTAATTGCACAAGCATTTTTAGTGCCGCAAAACAAAACCATTTTAATTGACGAGCCAGAAATACATCTACACAACTCCATTATGAATCGCTTATGGAAAAAAATCGAATCATACCGTCATGACTGTTTATTTATATACATCACCCATGATGTTAATTTTGCGGCATCACATAGTCATGCAGAAAAGATTTGGTGCAAGAGCTACAACGGTAACCAATGGGATTGGGAAAAGGTCGAGCGTACTGAAATTCCAGAAGAACTGTTATTAAGTTTGTTAGGAAATAGAATGCCTGTAATTTTTGTTGAGGGTATTCAAAATAGCTTTGACACTCAGCTCTATCGAGCAGTTTATGATAAACATCTTATTGTTCCGTGCGGCAGTTGCGTTGCTGTCATAGAAAGGACAAAATCATTTAGGGGTACAATCCAGCTAAGTCACACAGCTGCATTTGGCATTATTGACCGCGACTTTCGTTGTGAAAAAGAAATAGCTTCACTGGCATCAAAAGGAGTGCTTACTCTCAATGTCGCTGAAGTAGAAAATTTGTTCATTGTTGAAGAATTAATGCGTGTTATTGCTAACAATCAAGGCTTTTCTGCAACCGACATAGAAACGAAAATTGCTGAAGTAAAAACCCACATAATAAATGAACGGTTTTCTATTCAGTTACCTAAGCAAGTTAAAAAAGCAACGATAGCGGAATTGAAACATTTATTATCAACAATGGACTTGTCTGGCATCGAGAGCGACGGTGAAAATTCATTTATAAGTTCTTTAACAAGCATCAACTACAAATCCATCTATAAGGATAGAGAAGATTTTTTCAAAGAAGTCGGAAGGAGCGGTGATTACGCTAAGGTTCTATCGGTCTATAATGAAAAGTCACTAGTAAAAAATACAGGTATGGCATTCGGATTGGCTAACAAGGAATATTGCAATTTAGTTTTGCGATTACTTCAAGGTGATAAAAAAAATGAAATTAAAAATGCACTCGCTCCGTACCTTCCCTGTGAGATACCTCTTTAAGGCAACCCCTCATTAGTAGAATAATTGCTGAGAACTGCACTCTGGAAGCAAAGCCCTAAGCAATTTCTGATTACAATTACAATTCTGCTCCATGAGATTTTACTATTGCCAGTTTCGGCGTTTCATTGTGCAGTACCGACTTAACACTCGCACGGATTTTTTCAACTTTGTAGGTTTCATCTTTTAGTGCGTAATAGTCACGATAGAGCGAATCTTTCTCGGCGATTTTGGCGACAAGCTCGTCACGCCATTTTGTAATCGGCGGCAGTTTTTTCGGGTCAAACCTTTCTTGCAAAACGTCACGCAGATATTTATCGGCGCTCTCAAACATGGCAATCTCTGAGCGGTATTGTTCGTGATAATCGTTGGCTACGGCAAGAGCCTTTTCAGCCTTGCGCCCTGCACCGAAGCCTGTCGCTTTCCGGGCTGTTTCATACTCAGAGTACAAACTCTCGTACCTGTTTTTTATCTTGCGATAATCCTTGTAATTACTGCTATGCCTGAGATGCTCTTGCAGTGTGTCAATCCTGCGTTCCGTTTTCTTCAAATCGGTGCGGATTGAATCGACTTTGCCGTGCATGGCTCTGACTTTTTGTTCAAGTCCACTCATATCGTTAATGGCGTTTTGTTGCAGGAAGATGAGCATTTGCGATGCTTCTTTTAATTTCGATATGCTTGACCTGTCATCACGAGAAAGTATATCGGAAATAACATCGTATAGTGTCGGGGGTATGTCGTTTGCGGCTTCGTCTGCAAGCCACTTCTCAATTTTGGAAATCCTCGCCCGTAATTGGCGAATCTGCTTGTTGGTTATTTCGATTTGGCGGTTTTTGTCACCAAGCTCCGTGCGTATGCCCTTGTGCTCCATTTGGGAAGCGGCAACGCCCATGTGGACGGTGGGAATCTGCTCGATGCCCTGTTCCTCGTAGGTGCGCCTGTCAATGCGTGAATCAAAGCCGAGCCTTTCAAGTTCCGCATTAGCCATGTCCTCCCAAGATTTGCGCCACTTGTCAGCATTTTCACGGTTGTTCCAATCGGTGCTTGGGATTGAGCGGCACTTGTACTGGCGTTTCTTCGGGTCATAAATCTTATCGCCGTTACCGTCAAGAATATACTCTTTCCTCTGCTTGCCGCCCCATGAGCCGTTTTCATTTATCGGGCGCATGGTGAGCATGATGTGCATATGCGGATTAGTGCCGTCAACATCATGCACACAGAGGTCTGCACACATACCCTCATCAACAAAAGTACGCTTCACATAATCACGGGCGAGGGCGATGTTCTGCTCCCTCGTGAGTTCAATCGGCAGGGCGATGTCAAGCTCACGAGCCAGTTGTGCGTTGCTTGCCTTTTCGATTTTTTCAACGGCGTTCCACAAAACAGAGCGGTCAAGGTATTCTCTCGGCGCATGGCCGGGCAATATAATCTCGGCATGGACAATACCCGGCTTCTTAGTGTAATCATGCACTTCTCCGTCATATTCGTTCCTGATGGTTTCCCCTGCACGGTAAGCGGCGGCGGCTACCGCCGACTTGCCTTTGCCACGGGTTATTACCTGGACGTGGGAATGGAATATTGCCAACGGTAGCACCGCCTTTCTTCTTTATCGTTATTTCCGTGCCGACAGGCACGGAAACGCCCCCTGCAAGGGCGCACATACCACTTAGGCGAAGCCGTTGTGGTATATCAGTGCGCCCTGTATGGACAGGGAGGGGCTTACGCCCCTGACTCTGCCTGAGTGACCTGCGGAATCGGCGGCTTGCCGCCCGTACCGCTTGGTTTCTCGGTTTTTTGCGTTTGCGTGGCGGTTTCGGCTTGGGCAGGTTTTGGCGATGCCTTAGCTTTTTCGTCATCGGCGATGATTTGCGCCAGCTTGTCTTTGCCGAATTTGTTGGCCACGGTCATGTGCATGAAGCTGTGAAACTGCTCGTCCGAGAGCGGTATGACATCGGGCAGAAGGCTCTCGATAAGCCCGCCACGCTTGTACAGGCGGCGGTCACGCTCTTTGCGGTCTGCGGCTTTCTGCTCACGCTCCAGCTTCTTGATGCGGGCTTCGGCTTGCTGTTTTTCCAGTTTTGCTTCTTCAAGCTTCTCTGCTGTTGTTTTTCTGTTTGACATGATGGTGTCCTCCTAATATTTTTAAGATTTTGGGGATTAAAATACCGCCCATGTTGTCAAGCATGGACGGTATAATGCGGCGGTCATATCGAATGTGTTGTAACTTGGGCTGTTGCTGCGGTATCAGCTTTTTCTACAGCGGTCTGTTTTGCAGTGGGTGCTTTTTTCGCCCGTTTCTTTTCAATATATCTGCGTGAAGCCTCCCTTCCGATTCTTCTCTTGTGTTCAAGCTTTTCGTGGGCGCTTCGCTCCGCTTCGATTTCTTCCGGCGTCCTCATATCAGGTACATCAAACGCCCCGATATATTTCAGATAAACTTCTACATGGTGGATGCGTGAGCCTTGACGTTTTTGTGTTTCCGTGGCTTCTGACCATGTGCCTTCATGCACTATGATTTTGTCCACAAACTCATAAATGATAGCAGGGGTTAGTTCCTCCACTTGCGTATATTTCCGCACAAGTTTAAGGAAATTGTCTGCCCTTTTGCTGTCTGCGGCGAAAGCGTCAAGCTCCGATTGCAGTGTTTCGTTTTGGGCTGTTATATCGGCTTGCTCCTGCTCGTATCGGGCTGACATCTGGGCAAAACGCCCTGCCGACAAAGCCCCGCTCACTTTGTCCTCGTATAGACTTACAAAGAGCTTGTCCAGTTCGGTAAACCGTCTGGTATTTTTGGCTATTTGCTTCTTGTGGGTTTTCAGCGTTTCGCTTTTCTGAACTGTGTGCATCTCGCTGACTTTTTCTACAAACTCCGCTTCACGTTCCCTCACATATGACATGATGCCCCTTATCAGGTGGAGCAACACTTCACGTATTATTTTAGTGCCGATATAATGAGGGGTGCAGTGGTTTTCTTTCAGAGCCTGCCTGCCCACATTGTAATTGGAGTATGAGTAATGATTGTGTTGTGTCTTACCCCGGTGGTTGTACATGCGGCTTCCGCAATCGGCACAGTACACCAAGCCTGTAAGTGGGTTAGCTTCCCCGATTGTATCCGTCCGCTTGATTGTTTTCCGCATTTCCTGAACAAGTTCCCACGTTTTTTGGTCAACAATCGGTTCATTGACGTTCTCGGCAATATGCCATTCTTCAGGTGGGGTTTCCACTACACGCTTGGATTTGTAGGATGGCTTTTTGTAGCGGAAGTTAACAACGTGGCCGAGATATTCTTGTTTAGCCAAAGTGTCACGGATAAAGTTTCCGCGCCAGAGATACGGGTCATCGGTTTCCAAGGCTTTGTCAAAATTGATTAAGCCACGGCTTGCGCTGTAGTATGACGGCCGCTCTACCTTCTCCTTGTGGAATATGCGGCAGATTTCGTCCGAGCTGATGCCGTCGATGGTCATGTCAAATATCCTGCGTACCACTGCGGCGGCTTCGGGGTCAACCAGCCATTTGTATTTGTCGTTCGGGTCTTTGACAAAACCGTATGGGGGCTTGCCTGTAATCGGCTTTCCGCTCATGCCTTTTGACCTGAAAGCGGCTTTGATTTTTTTGCTCGTGTCACGGGCGTACCATTCTGACATTATTTCCCGAAACGGGGTAAAATCATCTTCGCCGTGAAGCGTGTCGATGCCGTCGCTGACGGCGATTAGCCTTACACCTTTTTCATGGAACATCTCACGGTAAAGCCCGACTCTCAGGTAGTCCCTTCCAATGCGGCTGGAATCCTTAACCACGAGATTTTTGACCTCGCCGTTTTCGATTTTGGCAATCAGCTCCTGCCAACCGGGGCGTTCCCAGTTGGTGCCGCTGTAGCCATCGTCCTGAATATGCTGATAAGGGATAAGACCATTTCGTTCTGCATATTCTTCGAGCATGGTCATCTGGTTTTTGATAGAGTTTGAAACGTTGTCCTCGCCATCGTCCTTACTCAATCTTTCGTATAAAATTGTTAGAGCTTGCTTGCCCATGTCTGCCTCTTTCCGGCAACCGTGGGCATCTGCGGCACATGAAGCGTTAAGCACCGTTACGCACCTCCCGCTCCAGCAATCGTAAGAGTTTGTCCTCCAGTGTTTCCGTTTCCTCTTTGCTGAAATGGACTGTAATCTCGACAGTCGCAGAGCCAATCCGCTTCAGCAGTTTAACCTGTCCGGCTTGTGGTTTACCCTCAGCCGGGGCAGTGGCTACTTTTAGCATAATGGATTGACCCCTTTCAATAATGATTAAAATAAAGTTGTATTTTCTGTACTAAGGCTTGAGCGTTTATCCAAGGCCTCCCTTCGCTATATTTGCGGATTGAAACAATCCTCCCCCTTTTGTCGTATCGACAGGCGGGGTTATCGCTGCACATCGCAGGTATGCTTTGATTTTACCCTTCCGCTGTCTGCCCGGTTACGTTCCTGTGCCAGAGCCTTGTTTGGGTGGCACGTATTTCCGATACTGCCCCCGCACCGTTCCTACGAAACGGCATTATGCAGGGCCCAGCTCTCGGTATCCTTACGGCAGCGTGATTAAATTGTCAATGTGCATACGTGAGAATATGGATTATATATTTCACATATGTTATTATTATCGGCATTTAATCACAACTGTCAATAGCATACAACAATGTTGCACGGCGTTAGTGAACTTGCATATTGCATTATCACATATGTTGTGATATAATCTCCGCATATTACATGGGAGGTATGCTATGGACGTTGCAGGATTGAGGGCAATATTTTCTTCCCGAATCCGCAAATTGCGGGAGGGGAAAATGAACCAAGGCGAGTTTGCCGACAGCGTTGGCGTGTCGCGCGGTGCTATGAGTTATTACGAGCAGGAAATGAGAACTCCGGATATCGGGGTGCTTCGGGCGGTATGTGTCAAATACGGCATATCCGCCGACTATCTTCTCGGTCTTATGCCCGATGCCAATCACGCCGTTGCCGATGTCTGTCTTGAAACTGGTCTTTACCCAAAAGTGGCAAAGCGGCTTATGCTTCTGGAGAGGTTTAAGAAAACGGATATGAAGGACGGCATCGTGGAGGCTGTGGTTAACGAATTTGACGAGGACGCACAGGAAGTTTTGGAACTGGCGGCGTTCACTTCCGCTACGCCGATGATTAACCTCTTGATGTCAACCAACGAGGGTTTGAACCTTATGAATTTGCTCAGTGCCATTATCTTCGGTGCGGAACTTGAAACAGGCAGTGACACAAAACCGTTTTTCAGATTCAAGTCCAATCACAAAAACCTATCTATCGAGTACCCTCTTGAAAACATCACGTCTGCACTTTGGGTGAATGTCCAGCGTGAAGCCGGGAAACTGAAAGAGAAACTTGATGCGGCTAACGCCGAACATTCCGGGTGACAGCGGTTTTGAATATGACCTTTTTTGAATAAGGTATTTGTCAATGTGCAAATTGGGCAGGGGTATCACGTTTCGGTATACCCCTGCTCTACGTTTCAGGAATAGGGTGGGGACAGTTTCGGTCACTCCTTGCCACAAGGGAGGCTCATTTCATGCCTCCCCTTTAACAGTACACAAGTTCGGCGAGGATTATCTCGTGTGCCGCTTCTTTGTCTGCGATGTTAGCGAGCCTGTGAGCCGCTGCTTCGTCTATTTCACGGCATATGGGGCACAGCCGTTCAGACAGCAATAATTGCGTATACAGGGTTGCTCTATGCTCCTGTAGGTATGCCTTGTGCATCATGCCGTACTTGCCAAGCGGCGGTGCGTCCGACGGGTCGGACAATAAAATATCGGGGTATAAGTAATCCCCGATTTTCGTGTAAGTGATTTCCATGTTTTCACGCTCCCTTCAGTGTTATGGCCTCCGTCCATTTGTGCCGCAAATGCTTGGATTGCCTGTGTTTTTAGGTGGTGAATGAGTACCACCTTTAACACCTTAACACTTCTGCCTTGGTCTTGTTGCCCTTGACGGTTAGCCCCGTGGACCTGGATTTGCGTTGCCGCTGGTCGTTTTCATCCTGCCATTCAAACATCATGCGGTAGAACAAAGCCTTTTTCTGGCTGCCTGTACTCTCCCGCTCCTCTAAGCGTCCTGTTACTTTAATTTTCTTGGTAGGTGTCGCCATGTTAATCTCCTTTCGATGGCGGCGCAGATTTTCACCTACTACTGACAACGCTATTATAGCACACGAAGCCTGTTGCCGCCTATTTGATTGTCTGATAAATGCAAAAAATTACTGTTGTTCGCCGTACAGCAGGGGTTCTAATTTCTGAGCGGCGCAGATAAATTTGGGAATCGACTTCCGCGACGCCCCTTGTGTGGGGCATTTCGCCGCATGTCAGGCGGCTTATCAGGCGGATTAGCTTTCGGGTTGTGTGTGACCCGCAACTTTAATGTACTGAAGCAGATAGAACTTTGGGACTTTGAAAGCCCTGCCGACTTTAAGAGATGCCAGCGTGCCTTCGTTGAGTAGCCGGTACACGGTCTTGGTGCTGATGCCCAACAATTCGCCAACCTGCTTAACGTCGAGAACATCAGGGTAGCCTTGGAATACGGCGTTGTAGGTTTTGCGTGTGATTTTGACATTAGCTGTGTCGGAGGTCGCTTTGCGCAGCAGATTTTCAACGCCATAAATCATACAGCCACCCCTACGCCTCTGATTACTTGCGAGGGAGCTGAAGAATTTGTTGGGGAAGGATATAACTTGTGCAAGGGGTTTTGTGCGTATCATTTGGTTCATGCTCAACATCCTTTCTCAAAATAATGGGGTTGCTGGTTGTAACCGTATTGCTCCGCTGTGTCGAGAGGCGAAAACGCCCCTCGACATTCAGCAGGAAGCATCACGCTATAGATTGGCCACAGGTAGGGCATATTTTGTTAGTGGCGGATTCTGTATCTTCTGTTGATTCAGCGGTGTACTCTACGGAAGGCTCACATTCAGATTGCACTAACTCGTGAGACACGTCCGCACCCTCGTTATAAATATACCTATCCAAGAAAGTTCTAACTTCGTCTGGTAAATCCTCGACACAGGTGACAAGCACCTTTCTGCCTAGCTTCCCTTTGGGTTCACCGGCAACACCAAGGCTATAAAGCCTTTCGATGAATTTTTTAGCTTCGCGCTCACTAACATCATCGAAAGCAATACTGATTGCATTAGCGGAAACGGTTTCTCGCTCAAGTGACCACAAAATAATTTTTGCAAAAAGCGCATCTTCGATTTCCTGAGCTGTTGCGGTAGGTCTGGTAAAAGAGGAATCTCCAATGTTCTCAACAGGTTTATTCAGGTCAACAATGAACTTGTAAGTGTCGTCCCATCCCGTCTCCTCGTACTTTGTACGGATATGGTCGCACACTGCCGCAATCTCCTCCTTCTCTATAAGCGCACCCTTCAAATACATAAGGCCGGAATGATGTTGGGATTTGAAGTACATGTCACCTATCCCCGGTAGTTTCTCAGCACCGCTTTCGTTCAAAATAGCAACTGAATCTTGATGTCTGCTAAACTTAAACGCAATGCGGGATGAAACCGATTTCAAATCACATTTCATCTCATCAAGGGCCGGGTTTTGTGTAGCCAACACCAGGTATATTCCGGCGTGCCGCCCCATCCGTAAAATAAGCGATATGGTTGTTGCCAGCGACTGTGATGCACGGTTGTCACTTATCCCTGATACAAAAGATACACATTCGTCAATCAAGCAAACGAGCTTTGGCAGGCGATTAAATTCCTCGGGGTTTTCTTCCTTAAGTTTATGGCGCCGCTTCATTTCGGCATGAAGCCTCATAATCATCTTGTATCCGGCTTGTGCGTCATAAATCACAGGGCAGACAAGATGCGGCAGATTGGCAAACTGTGTCATGTTGGCAGGTTCGTCAATGATGATGAGGTTTACCTGTTCCGGGGAGCGACTCCATAAAATGCTTGCTACTAAACATTGTAGGTTGGTTGTTTTCCCCGAGCCGCCTTCTTCTGCTAATAGACAACTAAAATACTGAGCCAGATCAACAATAATCGGCGTTCTCATAGCATTGAACCCGACCGGAAATGGTATCGCCATATCCTTTGTGTACTCGGGGTAGAATGGGCTTGTCAAAATTCCAAACAACCGATTGTCGAATACATTATCCTCCGATGCAACAAAGAAGAGATCCATGCCTTCCGGATGTACTTGGAGTAGTTGTAGCCTCAGCACCTGTCGTGCATCCTCAAGGTGACGCCGGATTTTGCTTTCTGCCGTACCCGGGACAAATTTTATTTTGATGAAGTAGAGGCTACCTATCGCACGAGTGAATTTAAGTTTCATTGGTACATTAACGCAGGGAGCGGCAAAGTATTCAGCGATTCTTTGCTCATATTTCTTTCCTTGTTTATTTGCCTTCATAGATATAACATCCTTTCTGTTTTGTCCTTCTTCTTCAACAACTAGCCATATATATAGCCCACATCGGCCATAAATGATTGAGATTTTTGGTGAAACAGGTATATATCCGTGGTGTCGAAGTAGAAGAAGAAGTAAATTATTTTATTGGACAGGACGCAGTGCTAACCGCGACCCGCCCAATGCCTACAATGTTGGCTCTCAAGCAAATTTTCACTTGCCTTTGCGCGAAAGCCAACCTTCCATAAAAAATGTAGCGATAGAAGTTAAAACCTTCGGAATTGCATTAACGAACGCATCTTTAACTTTGCCCCAAAAAGATTCGTCTTTTTTCTTCTTCTCATTGGCAATGCGCGTCTCTTCAGCGACGCGGCGCTCATCAGCAAGACGTTTTTCTTCGGCAATACGATTTTCTTCAGCAATGCGTTTTTCTTCCGCACGTTTCTCCTTCATTTCAGCCATGCGCTTCTTCAATACGCTAACTTGCTTCTTGAATTTCTTGAGCTTTTTTTGTAACCTTTTTTCCTTTGCAGGCTTCTGTGTTTCAGAAGTGCCGCCAAGGAGATCCGGGTATCCGGTTAATGTTGCGGACATAATATCCACCTCTCTTATTTTTTATTTTTGTTGCAATGTTTCCTTGTGGAAACGGGTGGAGCTTCTGGTATACCAAGTGTTCAAAATGTATACCGTTGAATTCTTCAGATCGGATTGACAAAAATCTTTAATGATACCCATACGGACCCTGGCAGTCCGCATGGGGGATAGAGATAGTTCATTCTTTAATGATTTTCTCTGTAGAGAATATGCTTCATCAGCAAAAGCCTCTAACAGTTACTGTGACACTCTATGGCAACACTCCTTTTAGCGGTGAAAAAGGACAAAAACCGTAATCGGGCTTGTGACCGATTCGCCGCATTACCGAGTAGCACGGGAGGCATATCCTCCCGGCTGCTCGTCACTCTGCGTTATTCACCGGGCTTGATGTCTACATCGTAGACGACATTTCCTAACTTACCATCACGCTTTACTAAGCCTGCATTTCGCATAAGACCGACAAAGCCTTTTAATTCGACCGCTTTCAAGCAACTATCGTTGTACCATTTGGCATAAAGCTTATAAACATCCGATGTTTTTTGCGGGTCTGCTTTAGCATTTTTGGCTGTAGCCTCTTTTATGAACAAACCTACGGTATCGGTCTCCTGCCGATATGACGAAGTGGCTGTCTTGACTGATTTCGGTGCTTCCAAACCTTCATTTTTATACATCTTCAAACCTTCAAGGAGCCAGTTCAAAATGGCACTCTTGCTCTCCTCGGTGCGGAACAAGTTTTTCAAATTGCGGTCTTGCTCATTTTCCTTGAAGTGCCGCTTAAAGAGGATGACCTTAATTCTACCGCTTGAAAATAGAGTGTCGTCTGTAACTGCGGGTAGATGGTTTGTTGATATAAACAGCTTAAATTGCGGGCGGTAGTCGAATGAGTTGCCATAAAGGAAACGAGTGGTTATGGTGTCGCTGCCTGTCAACTGTTTTATGATAGCAGCATCAAACACCATGTCCTCTGCCGGTTCATTGACACTTACTAGCCGCACGCCCACATTTTGCGCAATATCCGGAGTGGCGGTGCTGCCGCTGTACCGTTTCCGTTTTGCCAGCGAATCCGGTTGCATATTGAGCGCATAATCGCCAAGGACATTCATGATGCTTTCCATCAGCGTGCCCTTTCCGTTACGAGTGGTCGGGCCGTAGAATATAAACAAGCACTCTTGGCTCGTTTCGCCGGTCGTTCCATATCCCAGGGACTTTTGCAGATACTTTGCGGTATCGACTTCGTTATCCATAATTTCAAGGGCGAAGTCAGACCAGCGCAGACATTTAGCTTCCGGGTTGAAAACCACCGGGGCGACTTTCGTAATGAAGTCATCGGGACTATGCTCCCGTGCCTCACCAGTATCTAAATCAATAGTGCAATTAAGGCAATTCAGCAGGTTCATCTTGGCGTCAAAGTCTGACTTGCTTAATGGATGGACACTCATCGCTTCATCTAGCATCTTCTTTCGCGCACCGTTTGTTGCTAGCTCCCCAACTACTCGCAAGAAAGCAAGTGGGATCTCCTTTTCTTCTTCAGACATTGAAGGGGCATCTTCGAGTTCCTGTTTAACAACTTCGGCTTCTTCCCTCAGAAAATCCAAATACTCTTTTGCCAACTCGCGGGCGCGTATGTTAGCATGATCCTTTTTCCAAACAACGCCCGTGTATTGGTACCAGCATTTTTCATCGGCAACATATCGTAGTTCACTTTTAACTGAATCTGCGAAAGCATTGCCCATACCCTTGTCATCCAAAGAATAACGATCCAGATTATCCCTTGGATTTATAAATTTCACCATTTTCAATACACTCCTATCACTCGTATCATAATCCCTTTGTTTGGCGGGCTTTCCCGTTGTGATGGCGTATCATCGGAGGTAACATAACGGTGCCGGCCTTCCAAATGGATTTTTTTATATCGTAGCAGGTTAAAAATCATATGTAACTTGACGCTTTTGTTCCGAAACCTACCTGTTGTATTCGGCTCCGTTTCTGATATTTTGGTGTCATATGTATCATAACCCTTTGTTTACAAGGTTTTTTAGCGATGCAATATATCATTCAGAGGTATCATGGCGTATTCATCTTTTTGCATCACTGCACAAGAGTAAAAAAATAAGGCCCTCATACGAGGACCCAAATTATTGTCGCAATGGTGTGTTTAATTTTCCGCATCATGCGAAGCGTTGCAGGTATCATCGGTCTCTATTGTTTCACTTAGAATACTCACCACCCAATTTATTGTTTCACTAATTTGCCTTTTGGACACACCGTAATGAGAAGCCATATTATCCATAGTGCGGTCATAGCGATAATACTCTATTGCTATAGCCAGTTTTTCAACAGCATTCATATTTGGCGGTCTCCCACCTTCTGCGTACAGTTCGGTGTGTGCATTCTCTAATACGGAGATGGTTTTTTCAAATTTATCTTTATCTATTCCATGCCAGTTTTTATAGAAGTCTTCTTTAATCTTACCTGAAGAATCTATATACTCTGATATGCACTTTATGTCAAATTTACGGAAAATAACATCGGCAGCCGCTCTCATGCGGTCAATGTATTTTTTTTGTTTTTCAGACAGAGGGACTCCACTCTTCGCATCACGCCAAACTTTCTGCTTATTGTGGTAGTCAAGAATATTGAAGTCCTTTCTAATAAAATCCGCAATCTCGGCATAACATTCAGGTGCAAATTCATAATGGCACTTAAACAACTCCCTTGCCTGCGCTCTCCTTTTTTTGAAATGTAGTCAGCATACACAATAGGGTCAATACCGCGCCTTATAAGCTCTTCTTGCTGGAATGGCCATTGCTTTAGCATATGACTTCATTCTCCCTTCCATCAATTTATAAGCTCTGTCTTTAGAATACTCAAAACTATTTTCGTCGAAAGGATTATATTCATCGAGTTTCTTCCATTCTTCATTATCATAATCGACATAGAAATGCTTCGTGCAATACTCATTAAGAGTCATCGCAGTTTCGTCCAGATATTTATCATACAAAACATCGGCCATCAACTGATTTACGAGAAGTTCCTGGTAGCTTTCTATAATAGCAAAATGGTCTTTGAATTGAGGGGTGTTTGATACCGCTTCACACAAAGATAGGTCTATGTCAAGCTTAAATATAATTGAATTGTATGCTAAGTTTGTTGCATCCGAAATAAGCCCTCACAGATCTCTCTCAGAGCATTTATTGAGTTTATTACTAGCTTTTCTTTTTCTCCGCAAATTTCTAATGAGTTGTCCTTTGAGATAGCGATACCTCTATTTATGTGTATGAAATCAATAATTTCCGGAAACCCCTTGTCCATTAAAAACGAGAAAAAACTGCCGTTTTTCATGTAGACTTTCTTCATCGCGTTGCTATTATACAAAGCAGTGTGCAAATCAGTAGACATGCCTGTGTCCCCCCCTGTTTCATACAACAATAGCAGGTGATGCGGCTTTTGCGCCGCATCTTCCTTTGTGGTGCCCTCTCCTATCTTCCGTCTAGATTCTCGCCAGTCATTATTAGGCTCAACAGGGAACTCACATCATTTTCCAAAGCTGCTAAGTGAGCCTGCCCGCATTGGATTTTAAGCTGTTCAGAAGTACGGAAATCAAACAGGCTTCAACCCCTCAAAATCTTCTCCATCACTTTACCCTTTGCCAATTCATCAACCAGTTTATCCAGCCGGCGGATCTTTTGCATAAGTGGGTCGTCGATTGCTTCAACACGACAACCGCAGATAACGCCTGTTATCTTTTCGGCGTTTGGGTTAATTTGCGGCGCTTCGGCGAAGAAGGTCTCAAAGTCGGTGTCACTATTGAGTTTGGACTGGAACCCCTGCTCGTCATAGCCCGTCAGCCATTGGATGATAGTGTCAACTTCTGCTTTCGTGCGTCCTTTTCGCTCGGCTTTTTGGATATACAAAGGATAGACGGTCGAAATTTTCATCTTGTAAACACGCTCATTGTTCATTGGGATTTCCCTCCGCGGGTTTCAACCGCCCAGCGCACAATGTCTGCTATCAACTCAGTGTCAATATTATCATATGGCAAATGAATACAGCCTTTGTTAGTCTTATAACCGGATAGTCGCTCGGCGAATGTTATAACTGCGTCATCTCCGGGATAAAACCCGATATGGTTTTTGTGTGCCGCAAACTGCACAAGGTTTTTCTTTTGCCAAAATGTCGGCATATGTTGTGAGATTTTTTCTGTTGCAACAGGAGCGGCGTTACTAACAGCCTCATACACCAGCCTAAGAATCGGCTGAATTTCCTCCCTCTGTGCCAAGATATACTCGCCGATGTTTTCAGGTTTCACACAGAAATGGCTTTGATTTGTGTTCTTAAACTCCCGCTTGCATTTTGGACATTGCCACATGGCTAATCCCTCTCATATCTAAAACAGCTCGTCAAATGGTCATTCACTATACCTACAGCTTGCAAAAAAGCGTAAATGATAGTCGTGCCGACGAATCTGAATCCGCGCTTCTTTAAGTCTTTGCTGATGGCATCAGATAGCGGCGTGGATGCCGGGACTTCTTCGAGAGATTGCCAGCTATTTTTGACTGTCTCACCGTTGGTAAACCCCCAAAGATAAGCGTCAAAGCTGCCGAACTCCTTTTGCACTTCCATCACCCGCGCTGCGTTGTTGATAATGGCGCGGATTTTCAGCTTGTTACGCACAATGCCTGCATCCTGCATCAATTCTTCGTATTTCGATTCATCGTACCCTGCAACGGATTCGATGTGGAAGTTGTCGAAGGCTTTCTCGAAGTTTTCCTGTTTGTGCAAAATCGTCCGCCACATGAGTCCCGCCTGCATTAAATCAAGGCATAGCTTGGCAAATAGCTTTTGATCCTCATGCACGGGAACGCCCCAAACCTCATCGTGGTATTTTATCATTTTCGCGTCGCCGTCCGGCCACGGGCAACGGGTTAATTCACTCATTCTTCCTTGTCTTAGCTTTTGTTTTGATGAATTTCTGTGACAGCGATTTAAGCTCATCCACAAAAGCGGCACGGCGTAGGAATTTTTCCGTCAAATCAGCGACTATCGCTTCTGCCTCAGATACGCCGCCGTAATCAAACAGGCTTTTGATATTGCCGCAAACTTTTTTGTACTTCTTGCGGTCTTTGGCTTCATTGGCTTGTTGGTAAATTTCATGGGCGCAAATATCGCAAACTTCTTGCAAAAACTCTCCCGACAATTGCTTTCCGTAAGTAAACACGCTTGCAGGATGCTTACGGACTTCATCAAGAAGTTTCGCTACTTCATTTTCCTTCGAGAGAATATCCATGTACATATGCTGTGGGAGGCTGTTTGATAAACCGGACAAAAGCCCGTCGTATTCTTGTTCCCATAAGTCTTGCCCAATCAGCAATTCCTTTAATACGGCATAGTATTTGAGGTCAAAGCCGAAAAGCAAATCCCTTGCCGTTTCGATTTTCTTTTGGACATTGCCTTCTTTATCATAAATTTCATAAAGCAAATATCGCCACTCGCAAGGGCGCGACCATTCGTGCCTAGCGGCTTCATTTGCGACTTTTTCAAGACACAATTTTTCGGCAAGTCCAAAATCATCTTTACCAATGGCGTTTTGGATGGCAATTTTACGAATACCGCTGTATTGAATGTTTTCCTCAATAAAGGTTTCTGCATCAATTTCTCCGTGGGTAGCCTTGATAATTTCCAGACGTACCAAAGCGTCGTGTTCTAAGTACCAACGTGAATATGAATCCTTTGATTTAGCCAACAGCTCATCAAGCGCGGCATACATTTTTTGTTCTGTATCTTCCTCCGCAAGTCTGGCGGTCTTTTTAAGGATGTTGTAAGCAAACTCCGTCCAACCATCAAAAGCCTTGTTTCCGCTATCTTTTGCGGACTGCAAAAAGATATACCTTGCATCAGGCGATTCATATTTCACAGCCTCACAAACTTTCTCCAAAAGCTCATCAACATAACTACGGGTATCGGTAATGCCTCCGGCACTGTCGTCTGCTGTGTTTGCTAATTTCGCAAGGTTAATCTGCACCAAAACAGCAACAGAATAGGCATACACATAATGTCCGCGGACAACTGCCTTGTGTATTTCTTCAAGAATGCCTTGAAACTCGTGGCAAATATTACGGCACCCATAGTAATCAATATAGCCATCACGCCTTTCACGGCGTTTAACTACGGCTATACGCTCCCGCACGGCAGACATCGCCGCCTTAAATTCAGAGGATTTTGCGTCCATGCCGAGTTGCTGTTCCTTTTTGCGAAGCAGGTTCATGGAGTAACAAACAACGCGGTTTGCTTCCGCAAAGCCGATTTTCTCATGAAACAATTGGCTGTCCTCATTGTGAAGTTCCACATCGGAAGCCATTTCGTTGCAACCTTGTGAAAATGCCCATTCTTTAGCGTAAGAAACCAGCTCTCTTGCTATGGCGCGCTTCCGAAACGCAGGTTTCACATAAATGCCCTCTAAATAGCCTACGGGGGGCGTTTCCGTTCCCTCAACATATTCGTGGCGTACTGAAAGGCTGATAAAGGCAACGGCTTCGTCGTCGATATAGTAAAGGAAATCGCTTAATTTATAAGCAGCGCGTCCCTCTATCAAATCTTGTGCCGTAGTATCGGGCCACAGTGCGATACATAGCTCTATCCATTCTTTTTCATTTTTCGTTGAAACAGGTACAATCATAAGTTCCTCCGATAGTGGCATTTTAGTTAATCTTCATTTACTACATCGTCGGCCTCTTTCGTTTCGAGCTGCGGTTGATTACTTTGGTTTCTAAGGCTGTTTATAAACTCTTCAAAAAACTCACGTTGCTCATTTACTGCGCTTGCAACATCCTTCATCGACTCATTCATATTGTTTGCGGTGTTTGCAGCGTTTGCGACGAAAGTATCCATGCCCTGTTCTTTCCAAAATCTATGCAAGGCATCAAGCGTACCTGTCATTTGTCTGTCACCAATTTTGCGATACCTATATCCAAACCCGTCCAGTGTGAGGTTTTCTTGCAAATCTCTGAATGGCGAGCCTGGCTCATTGATGTCGATAGAAACTTTGTCAGTTGGAGCATACTCATCTTTGATTATTTCTGTTTTTCTACCATATTTCACATTTCCTTCTTTGTCGAACTTGGGAATATCTGTTACTTTTATCGAATATTCATAGCAAATCTGCTGATTCGCTAATGTCAAATAATTGATAATGCAGCTAAATATCGTTTCGATAGTTTCTTTTTTATCCAAACACTCCCAATACTTATTTCTTTGCTCTGTATTATGAATCCTTAAAACGATGCCCTCGTTTCTACGCAACAACTTGACAACGCACTTAAAATTATCGGGGATTTCTTTTTCCGATGTTGTTTTAAGTGCCGAGTGAACTGCTATCGTTATAGGTCGTATTGTGTTTTCACCCTCATTACGAATCAAAAGCAAGAAATGATAATCCCCTTGGCGCTCGTCATCGTCATAGAACTCAAAGCCCTCTTTAGCAGAAGTGAGGAGAAGCATCCGATCCTCGTTGTTATCTAAAATTAGTTTTTCTCGGATGTCAGTGAATGAAGCATTCCTTACAGAAGGCTTAATTACGGACATCGCGTTTTGCTTTCTTTCTTCTTCCCTTGTTTCTTCATAAAGTTCCCGAGTCTTTTTGTTTGTGTACCAGACCGCAATGATTGTAGCTAATGTTGCAAGAATTCCTACACCAAGAGCAACAAAAAACATATTCCAATCAGTTACTGTCTCAACTAAAATTGGAGCGACAAGCGGTTCGGTATATTTCATTTCAATTCCCTCCTACACATTTATTATCGCTTAGTATGCACCCCATACCCTGTCGGCACTATATCATTTTCCCTCATCCATCCAAGTGCGACAAGCCAACGGCTACGGTCAATACGCTCTTTGCTTTCGTGCCAATTCGTCAGAACTTCATCAACTATTTGATCATCACTTGGCTGTGCGCCATCAATGATGAAGTCATTCCACGCGCTGTAAAGTGTAGCGATGATTTCACATTGCGTTGTACGGACGGTCTTAAGAAGCTTGAGTAAGCGGTCAATTACAGTCTTCTCCTCGGCATCAAGGTTACTGCCCAGGTATTGCTCATAGCCATTTGAGTTTGTTAATCGTGCATAAGCGCGGCTCTCGCCTTTTTTGTTCTGCCGCTTAAACCATTTATTTTTCTTTAGTTGGCTTTCAATGCCATATAATGCTTGTGAGTCATAGGGTCCGGCGGCGGCACGCTGGAATTGGCTATGCAGTGGAAGTTGGGCGCAATGTTCGCTTAGATACAGTAGCTTTTCAAACTTGACTCGCCCTGCTGTTGGTTCGTCGCAGATGTTGTCCAGAATGTATGCCGACAAGACCAACCGTTTGAATACAGTGGCACGTTTAGCTTGTTTGTCTTCGACAACAGGCTCATCTACAATGGTTTCCGATGCCGCAACACCAACTGTAGCTACTATTACCTGCCCATTCATAAGGAGTGGGAGAAGGAAGTCGCGGAGATCAATAAGCTCACATACTTCGTTAAAATTCTTTTCAATCATTAAATCCATGCGGCTAACCAAATTATTGAAGCCAGCAATAATGGGGTCAGGCGGAATTACCACTTTTAGATCCGACAGCGTATCTTTGTCTATTGAGCCGAATGTTGTTCCAGTTCCGCTCATTGTGGCTAACCTCTTTTGAAGCATATAAGCCGTATAAACAACAAAAGACTGGTTTCCGTCTTTGCTACGGATTGCTGCAAGCCCTCGCCCAATGCAACATCTTTCGTTAGCAATGTTTATTTTGCCGACCGGGGCGCGAACGCTAAATAAAACATCGCCTTTTTCAGCTATGCGTGTTGGCTGTGTAGTATACTTATCGCGCTGCGGAAAACGGAAACCAAACTCCGCCGCACCTTGGTAAAAAACAGAACCCTCTCCATCATTATTATAACTTGACCCATTCGGCGACTGTCCGGGTATTACATAAGCAATATCGCTTAGGACTCCGAATTTCCAGGCTCTGGGGATTTTTCGTTTCAACTGCTCGTTCCAAACCATTTCCCCACTGCTGGATTTATACGGCTTGCCGTTTGCATCGGGGAAATCAAACTGCGTGAACCAGTAGTCGTACAACAAACGCGCCGTGATTTCCAGTTCGGCGTTGATGGCGTTGTTAAGGGCAATTTTGCGGTCGATCATATGGAGGGTTTTACCAATTGACTGTTGCATTGGAACATCTGGTGTCCAAGCGCTTACATCATAGATCCGTTCAGGTGAAGTATGCTTTACTTTAGAACCGGTTGCAGTAGAACGGATTTGCCGACGAATCAAATCTGTCATAAACAAATAATAGACGTATAATTTGTCGGCAAGTTTATTGTCCAACGAAACAAGGCCAATCCTCTGGTTATGCAGATATACCCCACTCTCTGGAACTAAAGCAGTGCTACCCAACAGACCTTCTGCCTGTTGAGTCATTGCAACAATCAAATCTCCTTCAGCACATAAATACTCTTGCGGAAAATTTCCATCGTAATATTTTTCTTTTCCGGGGGTGTGCTTGAATCCTCCGGATTCAAAGAAGTTTCCTGGAGTGAGTACGATAAACTCACCAGAATCAGTGAAATGCTCACCTAAAAACGGAAATCCGTGTTTGATTCGGATGAGGTCGCCAAGTTTACGTTCTGTCAGCATAGAGCAGCACCTCCAATCCGCTTAGTATTTCCTTTTCCAACGCGCTGCTCTCTGCAAACATGGTCGTCAGTCGTAATTTACTTGCACTCATCTTTTCCGAGAACTCATCCGCAGTCATATCCATATACTCGATCTTTACATCAAAATACGTGCCGGGGTTAAAGGAATATCCCGCAGACTTTATATCCTTAAATGTCTTAACGACAGAAAAACCGTCCTCAATTGACTCATTGGTCACCACATCAATAATCCGCTGCTCCTCATCAGAAGATAGTAGCGTTTTCTGGTTCTTGCCTTCTTTAACTTTTGTGCCAAGTTCCGAAGCGTCCACTAACACGGCATTACCGGACTTATTACCCTTGTCTATAAAAATGATAGATACGTTGGTCCCGGTGTTAGCAAAGATGTTGCTGGGCATAGAAACAACAGCCCGTAGCCACCCCTTATCCACAAGGCGCATACGGATTTTGTTTGCAATGTTCGTTTTCTTGCCTTTGCCCTCGGTTAAAAAACCGGTAGGCACAACTACCGCAGCTTTACCATCCTTCTTGAGCGACGAGATAATGTGTTGTAAAAACAGCAGATATATCGCCATTTTATCCTTGTCTTTGTTCGGGATATTCGGCACACCCGCAAAGAACCGCGACACAAACAAGCCTTCGTTGCTCTTAACGGTTTCCTTGCTCGCGTCTATGTCATTGCGCCAGTCTGAAAAGTCTAACTTAAATGGCGGATTGCTTACGACGTAATCGAAGGTCATTTTCTTCCGCATATGGTATGGCACAAGCATGGTGTTGCCCTGCACCACATTCGGCAACGAATGAGCCAAATTATTTAGTATAAGATTCAATCGCAAGAGCGTACTGGACTTTTGGCTTATATCCTGTGAGTATATGGTACAGCGGTCTTCGCCTATTTGATGGGCAAGAGCCATAAGCAAAGAACCTGTGCCCGCACCGGGGTCATAACAGAGGGCGTTGGAAACTTCGCCCTGTACAAGAATCTCCGCCATTATCCGCGCAACTGCATGGGGTGTGTAGTATTCGGCATACTTGCCGCCGCTGTCTTTGTTGTAGTCTTTAATCATATACTCAAAAATAGTAGCAAAAAAGTCGTATTTCCGGCTGAATACCTCGCTGAAACTGAACTCAAATAAGCGGTTGATGATGGCGCGGCAAAAGCCATCGCGCATCGCTTCTTCAGTTACATAGTTGCTTATACCCGAAAATAGGCGTACCTTTTCGCCGCCGGATGTTCCTACCGAAAAAATATCGGCGTTGGAACTTGCTACATCCCGCATGGTATCATCAAGCAATTTTGCAAACTCCGGCTTGTTCTGGTTGTTGTACAGGTTGGAGAGAAAATGCTCAGGTTTTAGCTGTGCAGTATCTCCGCTTGAAATTTGTATGAGTAATATCTCGTATTCTTCATCGGACAAGCCGCGCAGGGTATCCTCAAGGTTCTCCACATCGGCATATTTGCCGTCGTCAAGCCGGCGCACCTCGTAGAAGAACTTATCGTTCATAAACTTGTAGAGGAACACCTCGGTTATTATTTTATACTCGTTGCCGTCGCCGCCAAGTCCGTGATTGGCGCATATTGATTTCAGATCGTCAACGAGTTGCTTAGTTTTTATAGTAATTCCATTGTTCACAGGCTTGCCACACTCCTATATTCCCCCATGTATTCACCTACAACCAGTGCGTTAATCTGCTTTGTTACGGTGCTATCGAGTTTTAACTGCTGGTCACCGAAATGCGTAAACACAAGGGGTTGAAGCGTTCGTGAGAAGTACGCTTCATTGCTAAGAACCGCTTGGTTTGTCAGCAGGATGCTGTCTGCCTTCCCTTTTATTCCGAGTAGGGCAGCGTTAATCTGCACTTCACGCCACTTAGGATTGCGAGATGCATTACCCTCCAGTATCCGTTTATGAATCCTTGCAAACTTAACATCGCTTTCATATTTGTCACGGAGTAGATTGTCCCGCCTGTTCTGCTCAGTAATGCGGTCGTAAATACTACGCAGCAACACGATATTATGCTGAATGTCCTCCGTAGTCATCTCGGTCAGCTTTTTCTTCTTAAATATCCGCTCCAGTTCTTCATACAGCGAGATATACACAGGGTCTTTTTGGTCGAAATTACTCTGCATTGCCTCACGAGTTTTACGGATTTGCTCTTTGAAGTCGTCAATCAGCCCCAGTTGTAGTTCGCTCTCGCTGATCTTGCGGAAAGCGAAAATAACCTCCTCAATCGCCATATTGATGAGGTTGGAATTATCTTCCTGATTTTCAAGCGCATCACGCTGGCTTATAAGTGCAAGGCGATTGTTTACCTCTATCAGTAAGGTGTTGAGTTTTGAGAAGTCCAACTTTTTAGCAAGTTCTTCGTGACCGTACAGTTTGATTAGGTTTCCAAGTGTTTTAGCATTCTCCAGGGCGCGTTTTATGTCGAGGATTTCACCTTTGTCGTCAATACTGTTAATCTGCTCGCTGAACACCTCGGCATTTTGGGTATCGAAGCGGAATAGCTTGTCCTCAATGTCGGCTATCTCTGATTCTATTTCATCGACTGATTTGAACAGATTGCTGTACTGCTCCCATTCTTCACCTATTTCCTCTTGCAGTTCTTGGAAATAAGCGGCGTTGGTTTTGTCAAACTCATATCGGATGTCTGCAAAATCAACAACAAAACCGTATCGGAAATCCTTATACGGGCGATTAACCCTTGTAAGAGTCTGGAGCAGAGTGTGGTCTTTAACTACACGGTGTAAATAGAGCCTTTTTAGCCTATGTGCGTCAAAGCCTGTTAGTAGCATATTATTTACTACGAGCATATCAATATTGCCAAGCTTAAACTCTTCACGATTGTCTCTGCGTATCAGCTTACTATCAACATCGTGTAAAATTAGTGCTGTTTTCAATTCTGGGTATTGCTCCTCGAATGTCTTAAATAGTTCTTTTGCCTGCTCATTGCTGTCGCAAACAACCATACCCCCAATGGAATCATCGCCAAACCTTACGCGACTATCGGCAAAATCCTTCACTATGTACGCCGCTACAAATGACACATAACGTGGGTGTGCGTACACCTCTGATTTCTTTGCAGAACCTTTAAGCATTTCAATTTGCTTTAAGATTTCTTGACACTGTGTTTTGTAGGTTGTTTCTATGCCCTCCCTGATAAGCCGAAGGGTATACCCATCTTCAATTGACAGGTTGTAGTAATACTTGTGGATGTAATCGCCGAAAACATCCGTACTCTTGAAATCAATGCGCCCTTTGGTGCTGTCCGTAGGCTTCAGCTTTTGGTTGATAAGCGGAGTTCCTGTTAGACCTATAAAAATAGCATTGCGGTCGCTGGCTATAAGATTGGCAAGGAAACTGCCGCGAGGGTTATAGCTTCGATGCACTTCGTCAAGAAAATAGACCCTCTGGATATTGATGGCATAATCGGTTTGGGCGGTAACTCTTGATTCTTCAGAGAATTTCTGTATGTTTACCACCGTTATTTCATTTTGCCCGCTATCATTGCTGACAGCAGCCACTTCTTTTATTGCTTCTTTGAACTCACTTTTGTTGTTGACGGTCTGAACTTTTAAGCCGCGATTAGAAAACTCGCCCTTTGCCTGGTCCATAAGGTCAAGCCTGTCCACAATGAAATAGAATTTGGGAATCATGTTCCGCTCTTGGAAATATTGAGTCAAATAAGCCACGTTAAAGTAGGCAAGGGCGGTTTTACCGCTACCTTGCGTGTGCCAGATGATTCCTTTTTTAATGCCCGCAGAAATATCCTGTTCAATAGAAAGCGTGGCAAACAACTGAGGATAGCGCATAATATGTTTTTCAATACCATGCTTACCGTCCACATAGACAATCCCGTATTTTAGTAGTATTTTCAAGCGGTCAGGGGAAAGGAGTGAAGCAATTATGCGATTCGTGGGTTTTGTCTCGGACTTGTTTGTTATGTACTCATCCGAATTTTTTATGGCGGCAAGGTTATTGTCGCGTAGGATAAGGGTTTCAACATCCTCGTCAATATCTTTCATAGCAGTGTAAACGGCGGTGTTTTCTTCCCTAAAACAATTAAAGCTAACATCTGTCAAGGATGGCGTGGCATAGAAAGCCCCTTGAATCGGCACAACCGACTCGGAATCGTATTCCATATTATTGGAAAAGATCATAAACTGCGTGATGTTTGCAAAGCGCCGAAACTTGATATTATGGAAACGCACGTTAATACGGTTACGTTCATCAAGGATGCCTTTTGGGTTATTAGGTTTCTTTACCTCAATGAACACAAGGGGCATACCGTTTATGAGAACAGTAATATCCGGACGAAACTCTTCTTCGCCATTTTGGTAGGTCAGCTCGGTACATATATGGAAAGCATTGTTGCTAAAGTCATCAAAATCTATCAGCTTTACACCGGAAACGGCTGTTAGCTTTTTGAAAAACGCTCTCCCAAGGTCATCAAAATCCAAAGTATCTTTAATATCGACAAGCACAGTAGCCGGATCCAAGCCCTCTACAAAGGGGTTAATTTTGCGGATACGTTCAGAAAATATGCCCGTAAATATATTCGTGTTGCGGTCATAGTTGGCATTCTTCAAAGACACGTACTCATAACCGAGTCGTGTCAGATGCAGTATAGCCGGTATCTTAACTCTGGTATTTTCGTTGAACGCCATCCCCATGCTCCTCTTTCCATCGTTAATCTTTTAGCTGCTCATACGAATTATTATTATTATTTTCTTCCTCATCTGGCAATAGCTCCATCGCATCTCCTATATCACAGGACAGAGCCTTGCAGATGCGCCCCATCACATCCATGCTGACCGGCTGGTCTTTTGACAGCCGCGACAGCGTAGTTGTGCTTATACGGGCCACCGTGAGCAAATCTGTTTTCTTCATTTTTTTGTCTATCAATATTTTCCACAGCTTATTGTAGCTTATTGCCATTTACTACACCTCTCAGGATTCCAGGACGTGCGGGGTTTTGCTCTCCACTAATCCATACGACACTATTTCCCATCCATTATAACATTGCCGGGGCGAATAAACAAAAAAAATCCGATTACCTGTAAAATTATTTACTCAATGCAAAATATTTTTATGGATGGTCCAATTCATGTGAGCTTCTTTTGAATTGCGTACCTAACATACATAAACACGTAGCTCCCGCCCGTATTGGGCGGAGGCTACGTATTTACTAAAGAACGAAACCGCTGCGCGGTAGTTCCCGTAGATTTTTACGAGAGACGAAGCCCGTCTCTCAAGCACCCCTGCCTAGGTTGGGGTTTTGAAAACACCTATATTGCCACAGCCAAACCAA
>Ga0209755_10000507_pt1 | contig 71041 bp, 61 predicted proteins | sample TergutCo191P1_FD_187301 | JGI IMG/M metagenome (GOLD analysis project Ga0209755, IMG submission 187301) | Cornitermes sp. P1 segment gut microbial communities from Petit-Saut dam, French Guiana - Co191P1 (SPAdes) (version 2) | ecosystem: Host-associated > Arthropoda: Insects > Digestive system...
CAATTGACTGGGCTTCGGGGCTGCTTTGCAGCTGAGATAATGGGTATGACCTAAAATATTCGAATCTTTGCTTAACGGAAGATGGATTAACCTTCATGCGTTTTGCGTGGTAAAAAAATAATGACCTCTTGCTTTTTTGGCGTAAATTATGTACAATGTGTAAATAAGATATGAACCAATAAATTTTTGAGGTGAGCGAAATGTCAAAAAAGGTACTAATTGTCGAAGATGATGACAACATCGCGGAGCTGCTGCGGCTATATTTGGAAAAAGACGGATTCGCTGTCTCCATAGCTGAGAACGGAGCCGTGGGAGTGGCCGAGTTTGAGAGTTTTCAGCCCGATTTAATACTGCTTGATATTATGTTGCCTGTAATGGACGGATGGGGCGTGTGCAGGGAAATACGCGCAGTGTCCAATGTGCCGATCATCATGCTCACTGCAAAAGGTGAAACTCTTGATAAGGTGACAGGCCTGGAGATGGGTGCCGATGATTACATAGTAAAGCCTTTTGAAGTGGGGGAACTTATTGCCCGGGTGCACGCCGTTATGAGAAGATTTGACACGGCTGAAACCGTAGAAGTTAAGCGGCTGACCTTTGAAAACCTAATAATTGATATGGATTCTTTTGAGCTATATGTCAACGGCAAGCGCATAGATGCCCCGCCCAAGGAAATGGAACTGCTGTTTCATCTGGCATCTTCGCCCAATAGGGTATATACGAGAAATCAGCTTTTGGACGAAGTCTGGGGCTTTGACTACTTCGGCGATTCACGCACAGTCGATGTGCATATAAAGCGCTTGCGCGAGAAACTGGAAAACGTCAGCGAAAAGTGGTCTTTGAAAACTGTGTGGGGTGTTGGCTATAAGTTTGAATGCGCTGAGTAGCCCAAGCCGAGATGAAACATAGCCTGTATTTTCGGAATTTTATTGCAGTTTCCATAATAGTGTTTATAAGTTTCTCGCTGCTAGGGGGGCTTTCGTCAGCGTGGACCTACAGGAGAGCCATGGCTGAGAAGAGGGCTATGATGACTCAGGTTCACATGGAAACCGCCAGGTACTTGTATGTGCAGCACAGCTATTACGGCGTGCAGATAGGTGACCTGGGCCTTAGCATGTGGCTTGCCTTTACCTCAGGTGTAACAGAATTTGACCTCCTCATCGCGAATGCGGGCGGGGAGGTCGTGGCATGCTCAAATAGGGATTTAAGGCTCCTGGGCCTCCGCGTCCCTGAAGAGATGCTCGGGGCGGCAGATGGGTATATTGTGAGAATGGATGCAGCAGGGGATATATTTAGGGAGCCGCGTAAAATTGTAGGGGCACCGCTGGTTCAGCTTGAAGGCGGTGAAACGGTTATATTCGGATATCTGTTCGTACTTAGCGATATGTCGGCGTTTCATGAGGAATGGCGGACTTTTTCAGGGGTGTTTATTTTAATTGCCCTTGGGGTGATGGCACTGGCTTTTGTAATATCTTTTTTCGCCACCAGGAAACTGACCCAGCCTCTTAATGAAATAGCAGGGGCGGCCAGGAGGTTTGCAAGGGGCGACTTTTCTGTACGGGTTGACGATACGGGGAGGTATGACGAAATTGGGGAGCTCACCCAGTCTTTTAACGCCATGGCGGATACACTGGAAGGTTCGGAGGAATTTAGGCGTGAGTTTATAGCCAATATTTCCCATGAGCTAAAAACCCCCATGACTGTCATAACCGGCTTTGCCGAAGGGCTTCTGGATGGCACCATTCCCCCTGAGAACGAGAAGAAGTATCTCAATATAATCGCGTCAGAGTCCCGCAGGCTCTCAAGGCTTTCGATAAGTATGCTGGAAATGTCCTCACTCCACTCAGCTTCCCTAGAGCCCAAGAACATAGGCAGCTTTGATGTTTCGGAAGTTATAAGGCTGGCTCTGCTCAGCTTGGGTACAAAAATCACCGGCAAGCAGCTTGATATTGAAGCAAATCTTCCGGAAGAGCCAATCATGACCCTCGGTGACAGCGATGCGATTACGCAGGTTGTATATAACCTAGTTGACAATGCAATAAAGTTCTCAAGACAGGGGGGCACTTTGGAAATCGACCTGTGGAAACAAGGGGCCTTGGCCTATGTTTCCGTTGAAAATCAAGGTGAAACCATCAGTGAAGAGGACTTGCCGCACATATTTGACCGCTTTCACAAAGCTGACAAGGCCAGAAGTGCAGACAAAAGCGGTGTCGGATTGGGGCTATATATAGTCAAGACCATACTCGACAATCACAACCAGGATATTTTCGTCGAAAGCCACGACGGCAATACAAAGTTTATATTTTCATTATCAATTAAATAAAACCAAGTGGTGAGTAACGCCTGGGCTTTTGGGTGTTACGTGCAGCAAGGGGGCTGCCGCATATTTTGCGACAGGCCTTTTTGCATAGGGTTTGAAGGTGGCATATGGGATATTCTCTTTTCGGCTTAGTTTCAAATTATGCTTCAATATCTATAATCGGAATGTGCAAGAATGCGGGCAAAACAACTGTGCTAAACAATCTTATCTCAGGCCATGCTGCGGATGGCCCTGAGGGCGGGGTGCTGGCTTTGACCTCCATTGGCAGGGACGGAGAGAGCACTGACCTTGTGACAGGCACGGAGAAACCTGGGATATACATAAGGGCGGGCAGTCTTTTTGCCACGGCGGAGAAGCTCTTAAAGTACTCGGATGTAACTAGGGAAATTCTGGATACAACAGGGATTTCAACTCCTTTGGGTGAAGTTGCAATTGTGCGGGCTCTAAGCGACGGAAATGTCCAGTTGGCAGGGCCGTCAATAGTAGCTCAGCTTGTGGAGATATCCCGGGCATTTCGCGGATATGGTGCCGGCAAAGTGATTATTGACGGAGCCGTAGGGCGAAAATCCCTATGTTCAAAATCATTGGCAGAAGTGACGATACTGTGTACAGGAGCTTCGCTAAACCTGAATATGGCTGAAACGGTGGCTGAAACGGCGCATGTTTGCAGCCTGCTGATGACACAGGAAGCACCTGAATTTGCTAAGATGATATCCCCTGTTAAAGGCCACGGTAAATTCATTATTCTTGCAGACGAAGCAAAGGCGCTTGGAGAAGGTGCCGGCCTAGTTGCGGAAATAAATTCTACCCCCCAGCCACAAGGGCTGTATATAGGCGGTGCGCTCACGGACAACATGCTGGCCCCGCTTATCAGAAGCGGCTTGCCCAAAGGCTTCATTATTGCGGTGGAAGACGCGAGCAAACTTCTAATCGGCGCAGATTCCATGCGCCGGTTAACAGCCGCAGGCTGTGTGCTTAGGGTTCTTAATGCAATTAACTTAGCAGCCATAGCCATAAATCCATTTTCAACTTACGGACACCATTACGTCGGGGAAGTGTTCAAACAAAAAATGCAAAGCGCCGTCCCTGTGCCTGTTATCAATGTGAAAGATTGAACAAATGGAGGTAAACATGCTAGACCACGGACAAAAAGACCGTATAGGCTTTACATATGTAATGAGCCTTATTGAGCCTGCAAGCCCATTCGGGCGGGAGGCTCTGCGCAGCATGAAGCCCTATGCGGCAGGGCAGGAAAATGTGCTAAATCAAGAGCTTCAAAACATAGCCAAAACAATAGAGCTGCTGGATGCTTTAGGTTCTCAGTACACAGCCCTTGAGCAGATTTTTAGCCAAACGAAAGACATACGCGCCTCAATTGGGCGCATAGGCAGTGACCTCAGTGAAGTTGATATGTTTGAGCTAAAACGGTTCGTACTGCATCTGGAACAAATTTCGCCGTTATTTAGCGAAATCAATGATGTAGCTAACTACAAGGGGCTTAAAATACAAGACACGGACCCGGCTCTGAGCCTGCTGGATCCCGGCGGCAGCAAAGTAGCGGTTTTTCATATAAGCAGCGCTTTCTCCCCCGCCCTTGCAGACATACGCAGTGAAAAAAAGGCTGTGGAGCTTGAGCTTCGCGATATCAAAGGCGAAGAGGCGCAGGCCGTGCTCACGGCAAGGCGCGCATCGCTGGCAGAGCGTGAGCAAGAAGAGGAGCTGAAAGTCCTGCGATGGATTTCAGAAAAACTAATACCCTGCCGCGAAGCCTTACTACATAACGCCACAGTAATAGGGGAACTGGACTTGACTATCCAAAAGGCGAAGCTCGCTACTGCGCATAAGGCCTGTATGCCGGAGCCCGGCGGGAGCTTAATCCGCTTTGCCCATATGTCAAGCCCTCATATGGAGAGCATTTTAGTTGAGCACGGCAGAAGATTCACCCCGCTGTCAATGGAGATAAATGCAGGTGCAACCGTAATCACCGGTGCGAATATGGGCGGCAAGAGTGTGGCTCTAAAGACTCTGGCACTAAATGTCATGCTGATTCATTACGGCTTTTTCCCTTTTGCGGAGCAGGCTCAGTGTCCGCTTCTTGACGGTATGCACTTGGTTTCTGATGACTTAGAAGCAGCGGACAGAGGTTTATCCAGCTTCGGAGGCGAAATTGTGAAGCTACAGGAGATTTTAAGCGATGTTGAAACAGGAAAAACGCTTGTTCTTCTCGATGAATTTGCAAGAGGGACAAACCCCTCAGAGGGTGGCAAGATTGCCCGTGGGGTATGCGCATATCTCAGCAAACATAGTGCGTTTGCTGTAATGACTACTCATTATGAAGGTGTTTCTGCCCTGGCGGGAGCTCACTATCAAGTGGCTGGCCTGCGTAAAATGCACATGGATCAAGCGGTGGCGGAGAAAATGGAAGCGGTGTCCATAGAGGAGAGGGTTTCAATGATAGCGGGCTACATGGATTATGGGCTTTTGCGTGTGTGTACAGGTGAAAAGTTGCCGGAAGATGCTATAAACATATGCAGGTTGCTTGGGTTAAAGAAGGAAATAATTGACTATAGTATAGGCGTGAGTCCAGAGTGAGAAATTGCCAAAACCATCCGCCGGGCATGGGCAGGTGCTCTGTGAAAAAGTGTGACGGCCTCCGTCAGTCACGTCTGCCTTGGTGAAGGCTTGGGATCCTGGATGAAATTTGTGTTCCAGGACTGCGGCCGTCCCGCTTTCCCCCAGAGCACCCGCCCGTGTCCGGCTGGTCTGTACCGCAGCCATCCGCCGGACATGGGCAGGTGCTCTGTGAAAAAGTGTGACGGCCGCAGTCAGTCACGCCCACCCTGGTGTAGGCTTGGGATCCTGGGTGAAATTTGTGTTCCAGGACTGCGGCCGTCCCGCTTTCCCCCAGAGCGCCCGCCCGTGTCCGGCTGGCTTGTGGCAATAGTTGCTTGTCGCTGGGTAGCCACACCCCCTGTTGGGCGGCTGGTTTACCGGGAGGTGAGGGCTAGTAACCTGCAATAAATAATTGATTAAAAAATTAAAAAAATATCATTGAAAATTCATTTTCAATGATGTATACTACGTGGTAGGTATGTAAAATATTGCTCTATATAGTTGAGCTATAATTTGATATTCGATAGAGGAGCAAGCAGCAAGGTATCCGCCGGATGCAAAAGGTTGGCAATCCGGATGACGGCGGGGAATGTGCGTTTGCCGAAAGGAAGGGCAGGCCAAATCTTTCCTTGGGGGTGGTGTTTAGCACACCATCACTGTCATGACTCCATGATGCGCTATTGGGAGGTAGTTCCCGGTAGCGCATTTTTGCATACACATCAATAATGAAAGGAAGTTTAGTATGAAAGCAACAATCAGACTGAGGATGAGCACGGCGGATGCTCACTACGGAGGTAATCTCGTTGATGGGGCGCGGATGCTGGCGCTTTTCGGTGATGTGGCGACGGAGCTGCTGATTCGAAATGATGGTGATGAGGGGTTGTTTCGTGCCTATGACTCAGTGGATTTCCTCGCGCCGGTTTACGCGGGGGATTACATTGAAGCTACAGGTGAAATAGTTGAGCAGGGCAACACCTCTCGCAAAATGGTTTTTGAGGCAAAAAAAGTAATCGTGCCGCGGACTGACATAAGTGAGTCGGCCTGCGATTTGCTTGATGAGCCTATAGTCGTTTGCAAGGCCAGCGGCACATGTATAGTGCCAAAAGACAAACAAAGGCGGTAGTACGCAGGGGCTTTGCAATGGCGCAGTTTCAATCCCGCAAAATAGCTGAATTTAGGAGGAGAATATGCAAAAATTAATTATTACGGCCTGTATCTGCGGTGCTGAGGTGACAAAGGAGCACAACCCCGCCGTGCCGTACACTGTGGAAGAAATCGCAAGGGAGGCAAAGAGCGCTTATGACGCAGGGGCGTCAATCATACATCTGCACGTCCGCGAAGACGATGGTACGCCGACCCAGAGCGCAAAGCGCTTCAAGGAGTGCATTGATGCAATTTTGAAAGTATGCCCGGATGTAATAATACAACCGTCTACAGGCGGTGCTGTGGGCATGACAAATGATGAGCGCCTAGAGCCCATTACCCTAAATCCCGAAATGGCAACTCTCGACTGCGGGACATGCAACTTCGGGGGGGATGAAATTTTCATCAACACAGAAAACATGATAATTGACTTTGCTCAGAAAATGAATGCGAGGGGCATAAAGCCTGAGGTGGAGTGCTTCGACAAGGGGATGATCGACACTGCAATACGCATGAACAAAAAGGGAATAATCCCATCTCCGATGCATTTTGACTTCGTGCTGGGTGTCAATGGCGGAATCTCTGCGGAGGCCAGGGACTTAGTGTTCATGGTGGGTAGCATCCCGCCCGGCAATACATGGACAGCCGCAGGCATCGGCAGGGCGCAGTTTCCTATTGCAGCGCAGGCCATCATCATGGGCGGGCATGTGAGAGTGGGCTTTGAGGACAATGTTTTTATCGAAAAAGGCGTGCAGGCGAAGTCCAACGGAGAACTGGTTGCAAAAGCTGTGCGCCTGGCCAATGAGCTGGGCAGGCCGATTGCCACACCAGCCGAAGCCAGAGAGATACTGGGGCTGCCGCAGAAGTAACAAGCCTTTTAGACAGCGTTATTTTGGGCGTTTAGATGGTAACGCCTTATATACAACAAACATTTATTTATATGGAGGAAAAGCAAATGGCAACAAAAGGTAATAAATATGGGATTCACCGTGTAATTGAGCCGCAGGGGGTTCTGACACAGGCGGCACAGAAAATCGACAACGACATGACGAAGAATTATTCAAACGAAATTATCTGTGATGTAATATCACTCAATATCGACTCCGCATCATTTACGCAAATCAAAGATGCTTGCGGCAAGGATCCTCAAAAAATTGAAGAGATGATTCTCGGTATCGTCGGAGAGAGGGGCAAGATGCAAAACCCCGTAACAGGCTCCGGCGGGATGTTTATCGGGACTGTCGCCTACATCGGCGAAGACCTCAAAGACCGTGACCTTAAAGTGGGCGACAAAATCGCATCTCTGGTTTCCCTGTCCCTCACTCCTTTGAAAATTGACAAAATCAAGAAAATCCACATGGATATTGACAAGGTAGATATCGACGGCAAGGCGGTTCTTTTTGAGAGCGCCATCTATGCCAAACTGCCTGAGGATATGAGTGAAGCCCTTGCGCTGGCTGCGCTGGACGTGGCAGGAGCTCCGGCACAGACCGCGAAACTGGTTAAGCCGGGGGACAGTGTCCTAATCCTTGGCGCTGGTGGCAAGTCCGGCATTTTGAGCGGGTATGAAGCGGTGAAAAGAGCGGGCCCTACAGGCAATGTAATAGCCTCCGTGCGCCGTGAACCCCAGGGTAAGGAACTGGTTGAACTAGGTGCCTGCACAAGCTATATAGTTGCCGATGCGACAGCGCCTGTGGACTTGCTGGAAAAAGCTCTGGAAGCCAACGGCGGCAACGAGTATGACATAGCGATTAGCTGCGTCAACGTGGAAGCCTGTGAGATGGCGGCTATTTTACCTGTGAGAGATGGCGGGACAGTGTACTTCTTCTCCATGGCGACAAGTTTCACACGCGCAGCCCTAGGCGCAGAAGGCGTTGGCAAAGACGTGGTGATGCTCGTGGGCAACGGTTATACTAAAGACCATGCCGAGATTACCCTATGGGAGCTTCGTGAGAGCAAGAAAATCCGCGATTTATTTAACGCAAAATATATTTAACAAAAGCGCGGCAGCCCCTACAGGTGGCACATAGTATAAGCCAAGACATTTGTAGGGAGCTGCGTTCTGCCTGCATTTAAGCATGCGGTAGCAGGACATGCTGAATTTTAACACAGAATCCTATAAGGAGAAATTATGGAAAGATCAAACAGAACGATTTTCAAAGATGTTCCACAAAGTGACTGGGATGACTGGAAATGGCAGATTAGGCACAGGGTAGAAACCTTAGATGAGCTAAAGAAAAATATTGACCTCTCACCAGCAGAGGAAAAGGGTGTGGAAACCTGCCTGACTACAATGAGATTGGCAGCCACGCCGTACTACCTCTCGCTGATTGACCCTATAGACCACAATTGCCCTGTGCGGATGCAGAGCATTCCTACCGCAAACGAGCTGCACAATTCCAAGGCGGACTTGCACGACCCCCTTCACGAAGACGGCGACTCACCTGCGCCGAACCTAACCCACCGCTACCCTGACCGCGTGCTTATGCTGGTGACGGATCAGTGCTCCATGTATTGCCGCCACTGCACACGCCGCAGATTTGCAGGGCAGGCAGATGCGATGACTCCTACAGAAATAGTTGACAAGCAAGTTGAGTACATCCGCAATCACCCTGAGGTCCGCGATGTGCTGCTCTCGGGTGGCGACCCTCTCACTCTCTCTGATGACCGCCTTGAGTACATTCTCAAGAAACTCAGAGAGATTGAGCATGTTCAAATAGTCCGCATAGGCTCCAGAATTCCTGTTGTAATGCCTCAGAGAATTACACCTGAGCTCTGTGACATGCTAAAAAAATACCACCCCGTGTGGCTCAACACACATTTTAACCATCCTAAGGAAATAACCCCCGAGGCTATCAGAGCCTGCACAATGCTGGCTGACGCGGGCATTCCGCTGGGCAATCAGTCGGTTCTTCTTGCTGGGATAAATGACTGCGTCCATGTTATGAAAGAACTAGTCCACAAGCTCGTGCAAATACGTGTAAGGCCTTACTACATCTACCAATGTGACCTCTCAATGGGGCTTGAGCATTTCCGTACCAGCGTTTCCAAGGGCATAGAAATAATTGAAGGCCTGCGCGGGCACACCTCAGGTTTCTGCGTGCCCACATTTGTCGTGGACGCTCCGGGCGGGGGCGGCAAAATTCCTGTAATGCCTGACTACCTGATTTCCAGAAGCAATAAGCGTACCATTTTGAGAAACTTTGAGGGTGTCATAGCAGCCTATACTGAGCCTGAAAACTATGTAGAAAACTGCAAATGCGATGTCTGCACAGGTAAGCGCAAAGTAGAGCCCATAGGCGTAGCGGGCCTTGAACAGGGCCATCAAATCTCAATTGAGCCCAAGGATCTGGCACGGGCACAACGCACAGCACATTAGACCACCAAAAATCCGAGAAAGGATTATGACGAAATGCAAAGTAAGCTAAATCTAAACGAGAAACTGGTCGCACAGGCAAGGGCCAGTGCAGCAGGCGTTGCGGCCGACACACAAAAGTTCATCGACAGGCACACAACCGTGGCTGTGGAGCGGACAATCTGCCGGCTTTTGGGCATTGATGAGATAAATGCCGTGGAAGTGCCGCTGCCCAATGTGGTTGTTGACCACATGCAAGAAAAAGAGCTTTTGGCAGTTGGGGCGGCGTACTGTATCGGCAATGCAATGATAGAAACGGGGCTTGACCCGCAAGAAATAGCGGCAGGTATTGACCGGGGCGAGCTGGATTTTTCCAAGCTAGCCCCAAACCCCGCCTCAGATATAAGGGCTAAACTCGCAGCCCAAGTGGAGGCAACCGCCGGGCGTATAAAGAGCAATGCAGCGCGCAGAAAAGAGTTTCTGGCGGAATATGGCGAGGATGATTCGCCGTATGTCTACGTAATAGTGGCCACAGGCAATATCTTCGAGGATATAACCCAGGCCAAGGCCGCTGCCCGGCAAGGGGCGGATGTAATAGCGGTTATCCGCACCACGGGGCAGAGCCTTCTGGACTATGTGCCGTTCGGCGCAACCACTGAGGGCTTTGGTGGCACATACGCCACTCAGGAGAACTTTAGGCTCATGAGGGCAGCGCTTGACGAGGTCGGCGCGGAGCAAAAACGCTATATCAGGCTGTGCAATTACTGCTCAGGCCTGTGCATGCCCGAAATTGCGGCTATGGGTGCTCTTGAGCGGCTGGACATGATGCTAAACGATGCCCTATATGGCATTCTTTTCAGGGATATAAACATGCAGAGAACTGTCGTAGATCAGTATTTTTCGCGTATGATTAACTCGTATGCAGGAATAATTATAAACACAGGCGAGGACAACTACCTCACTACGGCTGACGCAGTTGAGGAAGCCCACACTGTGCTGGCCTCGCAGTTTCTAAATGAGCAGTTTGCCCTTTTGGCAGGCCTGAGGGAGGAGCAGCAGGGTTTAGGGCATGCTTTTGAGATGGATCCGGATGTGGAGGATGCTTTTCTTCTGGAACTGGCTCAAGCACAAATGGCGAGGGAAATTTTTCCCAAGGCTCCGCTGAAATACATGCCGCCTACGAAGTTTATTACCGGAGATATTTTCAAGGCACAGATTCAAAACGCCCTCTTTAATGCCGTGACGGTTATTACAGGGCAGAAGGTACACTTGCTGGGTATGCTGACAGAGGCGATTCACACTCCGTTTCTTTCAGACAGGGCACTAGCTATAGATAATGCGCAGTACATAGAACGCACAATGAGGCATCTAGGTGAGGAGATCGTATTCAAAGACGGCGGAATCATCCAGTCCAGAGCTGATGAGGTGCTGGAAAAGGCCGCGGCTTCCCTTGAGGATATAGAGCGTCAAGGGTTGTTTGCAACACTTGAAAAGGGGATGTTTGCGGGTATAAAGCGGGCGCGTGACGGAGGCAAGGGCCTGGCTGGAGTTACACAGAAGGCGGAGCAATACTTCAACCCATTCATTGATATAATGAAAGGAGGGCCGGCAGTATGAGCATGGAATCACATCTGCGGCCATATGGCGATACATTAAATGACGGCAAAGTTCAGCTCAGCTTCACATTGCCTGTGGGTGACGGCGAAAGGGGCAATGAGGCGGCAATCCGCCTGGCCAAGAAGATGGGCATAGAGAACCCAAGTGTTACAAGCCATAAACCTTTGGACAGCGGCTTTACCTTCTATGTGGTCTATGGTGCTGTTACCCATAGTGTTGACTACTCCAGTATTCAAATTTCGGCTGTCAACGAGAAGGTTATGGATATGGATGAGGTCAATGACTTTATCCGTGAGCGTATTGGCCGCAAAATTGTAATTGTGGGAGCGTCCACGGGTACCGATGCACACACTGTAGGTATTGATGCCATAATGAACCGCAAGGGGCTGGCAGGGCATTACGGCCTTGAACGCTATGACATGGTTGAGGCGTATAATCTTGGAAGCCAGGTGTCCAACGAAGAGTTTTTACGCAAAGCCAAGGAACTCAGTGCCGATGTCCTTCTAGTTTCCCAGACCGTGACACAGAAGGATGTACACATTCAAAACCTCACTGAGCTTGTTGAGCTTATGGAAGCCGACGGTGTGCGCGGGGAGTATGTGTTAATCTGCGGCGGGCCGCGCATCAGCAATGAACTGGCTAAAGAGCTGGGGTATGATGCAGGCTTTGGTCCCGGCAAGTTTGCTGAGGACGTGGCCACCTTCGCAGTTACGGAACTGGCGAAGAGATTATAGAATTGGAGATGCACCATATGAGGAGAAGCGACAGAGAAATAAAAGACCATAACCAAATAAGGCAGGTGCTTGATGTAATCAAGACCTGCCGGCTGGCTATGGTGGATGGCGGGATGCCATATGTGATTCCCTTAAGTTTTGGGTATGCCCTTGAAGATGGGGTGCTGTCGGTGTATTTTCACAGCGCTAAAGATGGGCGCAAAATTGATGTACTTAGAGAAAATAGTTCTGTCTGTTTTGAGATGTCAACTGAGGGCGAGGCGGTTTTTGATGAAGCCACGCCATGTGACTACGGCTACTATTTCTCAAGTGTCATAGGTTTTGGAAATGTGGAGTTTGTGGAAGAGTTTGCGGAAAAGGCACAGGCACTCTCAATCCTAACGAAGCATCAGGCGGGGATTGAATATAAGTTTAGTGAGGCCCAGACAGACACAGTCTGTGTATTCAAGGTGGTTACACCGGACTTCACAGGGAAGTTAAAACCGGGAAGGCATGGGCCGCACGGGCACAGGCCGGCCTAGATAAAGACTTAAATGAGAAGCATAAGGGAAGAGATTACCTAAAGGGTGTTGACGCTAAGCAGTGCCGCTCCCTCTATTCCTTTTCTTGTCAGCCTGCCGACAAATGTATAATATCCAGACACTCCTGTGTGGATTCTGGCGAGCTTTTCTGTGCGCTTAAACAAGATGAGGTGAATCTCCCTGTTTGTCTTGCCCGGAGCGCGCCCTTCGACATAAGTGATGTCATTTATGTTGAAGGCTTTGCGGGAAAACATTGTGCGGACGGTTATACTATCTCCGTCAATTTCCACTCTCCAGCACATAATCCTAATACAATCAATCAGCAAACAGATAACAATGAACAGGCCTATTGAAAACTGAACGGTGTAGCTGCTAATCACGTAAGTTCCTGACAGGGCGAAGAGCGCAAGGATAACCCCTGTAAGCAAGGCCAGCAAGAGCTTGTTCATTCTCCCCAGTTTGGAATACTGCACGGTTAGCTTATTTGCATCTAGCCGTGCATCGCCCTTTATGTTGTTTTTTTCGTCTACGCGTTCTAGTATTATTGACGTGATGAAAAAAACACCAAAGGCACCGAAGAAAATAAATATCCAAGCACCGGACTCCATTAGCGGAGCTATAACCCCGCGCCACCAATAGAGCATTACTGCGGGAAACTGCATATCATCACTCACCTTCAAACTATTTTAAGGCTTCTGCCAATATTTAGCAGAACACCCGACTGCACATTCAGAGATATAGCATACCACAGCAGCGTCGATATAAAAAGCATAATTTGACGAAATATCGTAATATTGATATCATGATGATTGCGTCGGTTAGCTGATTTTTATTGGCAGGCCTGCTCCGTGCGGGCTGCTGCCCTGTAGCAAATAAGCGAGGCATACGGCAATGAAAAGGCTGTGATACCGGAGATGCAACCAATAGTTGCGCAATTGAAAAGCAAAATGTATGGATTTAATAAGAGCAGTTGTGATATGCTTGCGGCAAATAGAGATTGAAAGGAAAAAGTGGTGGTATGAATATTGAAATAGCGGGCAGGCTATTTGAAATGAGAAAAAAGCACAACCTTTCCCAAGAGGAGTTGGCTGCGAAAATAGGAGTGAGCCGCCAGGCTGTTTCGAAATGGGAGCGGGCGGAGTCCTCGCCTGATACAGATAACTTAATCCAACTTGCCAGGCTCTATGAGGTGTCGCTGGATGAGCTTTTGTTTACTAATGAGCCTGTGGAGCCGAGCTCTGCAACCTATAGCTTTAGCACCGAGGGCAAAAGCGACGCAAATACAGGTGCAGGCACAGTTATTATAAACGTGGCATCCGATAATCCAGGCTCAGGCCGTCCCTTCTTGGGTGAAGGGGTCTATGTTGATGGAGGCCAGGATGACAGGGGCGGGCGCAAAGAGGATGAAGACGGCTGGGATGAGTGGGATGAAGACGAAGATGATGATGACTGGGACGAATGGGATGAGGACGATAATGACGATGATCTAACGGAGGAAGAGAAAGCAAAGAAGAAAATGCTAAATAGCATTCCTGTTCCTGTCCTGATATCGGTGGTATACTTGGCCATTGGTTTTTTCACTGACGTCTGGCATCCGACTTGGCTTCTGTTTCTGCTAATCCCTGTTTACTATCAATGTGTGGCATTTGTTATGGCAAGGGACCTGCGTAAGAAGCTAAACTGTGTGCCTGTCGGAGTTTTTGCCACGACGTGGTTTTTACTAATCGGCTTTTTCACAGGCGTCTGGCATCCTACCTGGGCAGTTTTTCTGCTGATTCCGCTCTACCACAGCTTAGTAAACGCTCTAGTGCGCAAGTAATTTTTAAGGCAAGCACAAACTTAAAACCCACGGTGGCGGATTCAAAACGCTCCCGTGGGCTTTACTTTAGCTGTTTACATAGCTGTGCTTGCGTGGTATATTCAACTAGTGGCACTTATAACGCATAAAAGGCTGAAATACGCCACAGTTATTATAGCCTTTTAAGCGCTGTGCGCCACGAGCAAGAAAAGTGGAGGTAATAGTTTTATATGAATACGACTGTAGGTGCTTTTAACATTCCGCTCGCTGTTGAGCCGAAAGACCGTGAGTGGGGGGTGGGGGTGTCCGGCCTTGCTGATGAGCCTTCTCCATTTGCGCGTATTAATAGATTGCTGGAGCGCAATAAATCAGTTGATACCTCGGCGGATGCACAGCGGGCACTGATTGTTACCGAGTGTTTTGAGAAGTATTCCATGTATCCTCAGAACATAAAATGGGCTCTAACTCTACGTGAGGTATATGAGCGGGTCACTATAAACATCTGGCCTGATGAGCTGATTGTAGGGGAGCTTGCAGCTCCGCCGAACTGTGCTCCTGTTTATCCTGAGTTTTCCATCGACTGGCTGTGCGATGAACTGGTTAACCGGCCTCTTGAAAACCGCCGCAATGATAGATATGTAATTGGCGAACAGACAAAGAAGGATATTTTGTCAATACGCGAATTTTGGAAGGGCAGGACTCTTTCAGAGGCAACTTTGGCTACATATACCCAAGAGGAACGCAAGGGATCTCATCTAGGCGCGGCTGTGCTGCTTGAAGATTTATATATCTATGCCGGAGTCGGCCATGTTACCGCAGATTATGAAAAGCTGTTTCGTATTGGCTTTGGAGGGATACGCAGTGAGATTGAGAGTTATTCTTCCAAGCTAGATTTGACGGTTCCTGATGACCTGAGAAAGCAGCAATTTTATACTGCCGAGTTAATCATGCTTGATGGTGCGCAGACATACATTGCACGCTACGGTCAATTGGCTGCTGAAATGGCTGAGAAAGAATCCGATTTGACCCGGAAAGCAGAGCTTGAGAGGGTGTCGGAAAACTGCCTGCATGTGGCTGAGGGCGCGCCGCGCGACTTCTGGGAGGCAATACAGCTGTGGCATCTTGCGACTAACATGATAATCGTGGAAGCTAACGGTCACTCTGTAACATATGGACGTTTTGATAAGCTGTTTTATCCGTTTTATAAATCCGACACTGAAAAAGATGTGCTGACCCGCGAATTTATACAGGAATTGATTGAGCACAGTTTTGTGAAAATACATGAGCTGCGCAAGATACGCGACAAGAATGCTATTGTTTTCTCTTCAGGCACCATCATGGGCGGGACGGCTCTTGATGTAGGCGGGGTTGATGAGGACGGAAACGATATAACAAACGACTTGAGCTACATGGTGCTTGATGCACACGCGCATACCCGCATTCCAAATCCCTGGATGGGTGTGCGCCTGCACAAGAATACGCCGCCTGAATTTAAGAAGAAGGTGTTCAATGTAATCCGGATTGGCACAGGTGAGCCTAAGATATTCAACGATGAGCCAATGATACAAAGCCTCATAAATTACGGCAAAACACTTCAAGATGCGCGTGACTATGTCGGGGTAGGCTGTGTGGAGCCCAGCATACCGGGCAAAACATATGGCTGGCACGACTCAGGTTCTGTAAACTTGACGAAGATAATGCAGCTTTCCATCAACGGGGGTAAGTGTATCGGTTGTGGCACGGATTGCAGGCAATACGATATATGCGCCGGAGCGGGCAATACGCTTGGGCCTGATACGGGAAGCCTTGAAACCTTTAAGAGTTTTGACGAGGTTACGGAATCATTTGATAAGCAGTTAAAGTATTGGTGTGACATCCTAATCACCCTTATAAACAAAAATGACCTTACTCATCAGAGGCTAAAGCCGCTGCCCTATCTGTCGCTTCTCATTGAGGGCTGCATTGAGAAAGGGATGGATGTTTCCGCAGGCGGTGCCACCTATAACGGCTCAGGCCCGCAAGCTGTCGGGATTGGCACGGCGGCAGACTCGCTTTCGGTTATAAAGAAAATTGTGTTTGATGATAAGACTGTTACAGGCACAGAACTATTGCAGGCACTTCACGCCAACTGGGAAAACTATGAGCCGCTTTATGCGCTTGTAAACTCAGACAGGATGCACCACTTCGGCAATGATGATGATTACGCCGATGACATAGCTAAGTTTGTTATTGCATCTTATTGTAAACATATTGAGCACAGGCCGACTGCCCACGGGGGTGAGTTTGCTCCCGGAGTATACTCTGTGACTACCAACGTCATGCATGGGTCTGTGGTGACGGCCACTCCTGACGGCAGAAAGGCAGGGGAGCCTGTGTCTGACTGCATAGGCCCTGTGCACACAGCCTATGGTTCCCACGACCGCCGCGGGCCGACTGCGGTGGCTAAGTCTGTGGCAAAACTGGACCACGCACGCATAGGCAACGGAATCATCTTAAACTGGAAATTTACTCCTTCAGCAGTGTCGGGCGAATCCGGGAGTGACAGCCTCATAGCGCTGATGGACACGTACTTTGAAGATAATGGAATGCAGAGTCAGTTTAGTATCATCGGGCGCGATACTATGATAGAAGCCCAGAAAAGCCCTGAGAAATACAAAGACTTAGTTGTGCGTATAGCGGGCTATTCCGCATACTTCACCGAACTGTCCCCTGAGCTTCAAAATGACTTAATAGGAAGGACAGAATTGTCATTTGACTAGATATTGCAATGAGAAAAACGGCGAGATGACTGCGCTTGTAAGCAATGTTCAAAAATACACAATACATGATGGGGTGGGTATAAGGACGGCAGTTTTTTTCAAAGGCTGCAACATGAGCTGCCTGTGGTGCTCAAACCCCGAAACGCTAAGCATAAAGCCTCAGCTCGGGGTATACCCCTCAAAATGCCTCTCTTTGCAAAAATGCGGGTACTGTCTTAAGAAGTGCCCCATTTTGGAAGAAGTTCCGATTTGTCATGACGGTAGCGGGATGTTAAGCTCCATCCGCATGGCAGCGGAATGTGAGGGCTGTTATAAATGTGCAGAAATATGCCCCTCCCGTGCAATAAAGCTCTGGGGGGATGTCATGACGCTTAGTGAGCTTATGAAGATTATAGAGGAAGACCGCAGCTTTTATGAGCGCTCCGGCGGAGGGGTAACCCTCTCGGGCGGCGAAGTTATGTTGCAGTGGGAATTTGCGCTATCGCTTCTTAAAGCATGCTGCGAGGCGGGGATAAACACCTGTGTTGAAACGGCCCTCAACTGCCCCACTGAGCGGATGGAGGCTGTTTATGAGTATACGGATCTCGTCATCACAGATATAAAGCACATGGACTCAAAAAAACATTTCGAGTTTACAGGCGTGGGAAATGAGCAAATTTTGAAAAATATAAAACGCACCGCCGAGCTTGGTGAAAAACTGGTCATACGCACACCTGTCGTCAGCGGGTATAACGGCGACGAGGCGAGCATACGGGCGGTGGGAGAATTTATACGCGACGAACTGGGCGGTAAGATAGTGCAGTACCAACTGCTTCCATACCGCAAAATGGGCACAGAGAAATATGATTCTCTGGGGCAGGCATATCCTATGGGGGATTATGAGCCTCCTCCCCGCGAAATCTGGGAACCTGAGCTCCTAAGACTTTCCGATTTGATAGCGGGGGAATATGGGCTGCCCGCAGTGGCTGGGTCAGGAAAACGGCTGGAAATGGGGTTGTAATTTTGACACAATTATGATATTATGCGTGGCGCAGTTATAAACAACAAACTCAATACTTTGACGGAGGTAATAGAGGTAACAATGGGAGAAATTAAATTAAAAGGTTTTCATGGGAAATATCTTTTAGCTGACTTGTCTACGCAGACATACGAAGTGCGCAACTTCAAAGAATCAGACCTGGAAAATTTTGTCGGTGGCCCCTCTCTTGGAGCTAAAATTTTATACGACGAAATGAAGGCAAACACCCCTTGGGATGCACCTGAGAGCATTATAGGCTTCATATCGGCCCCGGGTAATGGCGCGGGTCCTCTTGTAGCCGGACGCTACACAGTTGTATGCAAGTCCCCTGTAACAAACATGTGGAATGACGCAAACAGCGGCGGACACTTCGGTTCTAAGTTAAGAGCGACCGGATTTGATGCCGTGTTTGTCAAAGGAATTTCTGAAAAACCGGTGTATATCTTCGTTGATAACGGTGAAGTAACTTTCTGTGATGCTTCAAAGCTCTGGGGGCAGACCATAGAAGCCGCAGAACATTCTATAAAAGAAGGATTAAAAGACGAGAAAGTTGGCATAGCCCTCATCGGGCCGGCGGGTGAGCGCAAGTCGAAATTTGCAGCAGTAATGAACGACACCCACCGTGCAGCAGGCCGGGGAGGCCTAGGTGCTGTCATGGGGCACAAGAACCTTAAGGCGCTGGTTTGCCGTGGCAGCAATAAAGTTGAAGTAGCGAGCAAGGAAGATATTCTCGCAATCAATAAGGAGATCGGCGAGTGGGCGAAAAATGGACCGACAGCCGACAATGTTTTTGCGATGTTCAAAGAGCATGGCACCGGAGGAACCTATGAGGGTGCAGTACACATGGGTGATGCAGGTGTCAGAAATTGGGGAGGCCTGCCCTCTGACCTTACTGACGAGCAGATTAAAGCGGTATCCTCACAGGAGATGGACAAGCGCTGGAAGAAAAAGAAATATGCTTGTGACACCTGTCATGTCGGCTGTGGGGCAATTTATGAAATAAGCGGCGGCAAATACCCCATTAAAGAAACAGGCCGCCCTGAGTATGAAGCAAACGCAATGCTCGGCTCAAATCTCCAAATCGGAGACCCTGAGGTTGTAAACTGGCTAAACTATTTGTCAAATGAATATGGTTTTGACTGTATTTCTCTAGGCGGTGTAATCGCTTGGGCAATGGAATGTTATAACAATGGATTATTCTCCAAAGAGGAAACAGGCGGAATAGACCTCTCTTGGGGTAATTGTGAAGGTGTGGCAGCTCTTGCCGAAGCCATGTGCAAAGGAAGTTCCGAATTTGCGCTGGTCTTAAATGAGGGAGCTTTGGCCGCAGCAAGGCATTTTGGCCGCGGAGAAGAATTTGTTATGCACGCAGGAGGCATAGAAGCCCCGGCCCATGACCCGCGTTTGAGCCCCGGGCTTGCCCGTACATATCAGTATGATCCAACTCCTGGGCGCCATGTTAAGGGCGGACAGGGCTTTACCCCGCCATACGCCATGCTGCCGCTGGAGGTCAAATATGACTTTAACGACAAAGAGCAAGCCGAACGCGATGTTCACGGGGTCTACGAAAAAGAGATTTTGAACATCGGCGGATTTTGTGAGTTTGCAGATTTTGCATTCCCGGGTGGGGTTACACACAGAATACTTACCGCAGTTATCGGTGTGGACTATACAGGCGACAATGCTCGCAAACTAGGCCTGCGGTCTTACACAATGCGCCATGCGTTTAATCTTAGGGAGGGCATAAAGCGCGAGGATCACAACATCTCAGGCCGCCTAATAGGCAAGCCGGCGATGAGCGAAGGGCCGCATACAGGCCTTAGCGTTGATAACGAAAAACTCGCGGACATGTTCTTTGAGAAAATGGATTGGGATTTGAAAACCCTGATCCCGTCAAAAACTGCGCTTGAAGAGCTCGGCGGGCTGGAAACGGTTATAAAGGACATTTACGGCTAAGCAAATTCACTGAACTAGCAAGGTTATCAAACCACAAAACCTGACAAGAAAGCGGTTCCCATGTCAGGTTTTGTGTATGGCATAAAATAAATAACAGGAGGGAAATTCATTGTTTACAGAATTTTCAGTACCAGCACCAATAGTATTTGGGTGTGGGGCAATTAGCGTTCTTGGCGAAAGAGCCAAGGGATTGGGCTGCAAGAAAGTCTTGCTTATCTGCGAAAAAGGAATTGAAGACGCAGGTATAGTTGAAAAGGCTAAAAAGAGCCTTGATGAGGCAGGTGTGGGCTATGTGGTCTATAACGGCGTTTTGGCCGATCCGCCTGACAGTTGCGTAGACGAGGCGGCAGCGCTTGCTAAGGAGCAAAATGCGGACGGTATTGTCGGAATCGGCGGAGGAAGCAGCCTAGATACGGCCAAGGCAACTTCAATACTCTTCACAAATCCTGGTCCGGTAAGACAGTACATTCAAGGCCCGCCTATATTTGTAGACACGAAGGCCCCGCTGATTTTGGTTCCGACAACTGCCGGGACAGGCAGCGAAAGCACTACGGTAGCGGTAATCTCGCTGCCTGACCTGAATGTAAAATGGAGCGTATTTGTAAATGTTTCGCTTGCTCTTATAGATCCTGAACTGATGTTCTCAGTTCCTAAATCAATAACGGCGACGACAGGCATGGACGCATTTGCACACGCGGCAGAGGGAATGACGACCATTTTGGCAAATCCACATTCAGATCTGTTCGCTGCGGCGGCAATTGAAAAAATAACAAAATATCTGCCGGTTTGCTGTGATGAACCCGATAACGCAGAGGCGCGCAGCGCAATGGCACTTGCGGCAAACTGGGGCGGATTGTGCATAAACAACCCGATTGTACATGTCGGTCACGCAATTGCGGATGCCCTTTCCTGCAACTTCCATACGGCCCACGGACAAAACTGCGCACTGGCACTCCCTGCGGCGATGGCTGTAATAGCTCCAGCTGTACCCGAGCGCATCAGCGTGATTGCCAAGGCAATGGGGCTTCCGCTCACAGGCAAAGAAACCGGCGAAGAGCTCGGAAAGATTGTCGCTGACGGCATTAGGGAGCTAATGCGCAAGGTAGGCATTAAGTCGCTCAAAGAAATGGGATTTGAACGTGAGAAAGTTCTGAGCTTTGCGCCGGAAGTCACGGCAAATCATCTCTCCACTTTGGGCCCGGTAAAAATAGACGAAGCAACAGCAACAAAGCTACTTGCAGAAGTCTATGACGATTATCAGTAAGGCCTGCGGTATAATAGAATAAGTAACGTAATAGCCGGTCTTGGTTGCGAAACCAAGACCGGCTATTGTTAGGTTATTACTATAAAATTTTGTGAAACCGCAAGCTGCTAAAAGCTGCTAGTTTTCTCTTTCGGCTTTACGCTCGTCGGATTCCCATTCCCAGACATGTTCGCCGCTGAATACTTTGGCGTTCATATCGTTGCTGTACATGCTGATGGCATTGTTGGGGAAGCGCTTCTCCATTGCATAGAAGAACACCGCAGAGCCGATTTCTTTTTCAAGGCCTTTTATGTTCTCCAGCTCTTCCTGTGTCGCCTTTAGATAGTCGATGGTGTACTTTATGCTGCTGCGGTCAAGCAGACAGCCATACTTCTTGTGCCCCGGAATTACTACTTCGGGCTGAAGCTCCCTATCCAGCTTCTCAAGGTCAGTTATCCACTGAAGTCTTTGCTCAGAGCTAACTTCACATGTGAAGGGGTGAGCTTCGTTGAATATTACATCGCTGCCGATAAGTGTTTTGATTGACGGAATCCACACGACGGAGTTCCATTTCAAATCACCCATGACGTGCTCAATGACTTCAATGCGCTCGCCGTCAAGTTCGATATAGTAATCGCTTAGCGGGAGCAGGTTTTGACATGGCTTGCGGCAGAGATTGCCTTCGCCAATTATATCAATCCAGTCGTCGAGCTTCTTCTGATACTGGTCAGAATATTTATCGACTTCGTCCGGCAGCATGTAGCATTTTGCATTGGGAAAAGCCTGTTCAATTTCGCCAAGGCCCCAGTAATGGTCGGGGTGTAGATGCGTTGCGAACACAGCTTTTAGCTCAAGCCCTGTTTCCAGTATTTCAGCGATAACTCTGTGGGCATTGGCCCGGGTCCACTGGCAGTCAATCAGGACGCATTCCTTTTGCCCCATTACAATGACAGATGCAACGCTAAAGCCGGCTTCGTCGGCAAAAAAAGTCTTTGTAGCTAGCTTGCCATCGCCGTGGCGTGTAATGATAACTTCGTTCAATTTCATTCCTCCATAATGTAGCGCAACTATTCAGTGGGTGCTTGGGAGCGGTGCGTTAGTCAGCATCGCCCCAATTCATTCCTGATAATGCCGCGCCGTTGGGGTCTACGACACATGAGCCTGAATCTATCGGAAGCACAGTGCCTGTGATAACAGCAGAATCATCGCTTGCAAAGAACACAACCGCTCCTGTTATTTCCTCAGGTGTGGCAGGGCGGGGGATCGGGTTGAAGCGGGTCATGTAGTTGAGTGCTCCAGCACCGTCAGTATTTAGAGATTTTGCCAGGCCTGACATGGAGTTTTCAAGCATCGCAGTTGCCGTGGCACCTGGTGCTACCACGTTGCAGCGGATGTTGTCCTTGCCGTGATCTAGCGCCACCGTCTGTGAGAGTCCGATGAGCCCTGACTTTGAAGCGCAGTATGCGGGCATCGCCGGAATACGGCGCAGTGCCGCAAGCGAAGCTATGTTGACTATTGAGCCGCCGCCTGAGTTAGTCATGTGCTCAATAGCGTACTTCATTGTGTAAAACGGGCCATACAGGTTTGTTTCAATAACGCTTTGAAAAAGTTCAATCGGGATGTTCACGACTGTTCCGGCAGGATCAATTGCCGCGTTATTTACAAGGACATCAATTTTGCCGCCGAACTTTACAGTTGCTTCGACCATGGCCTTTGCGTCCTCTGGATTTCTTACATCTCCTGCAAATGGCAGTGCGGTGCCCTCAGGCAGTGCAGCCATCGTTTCAGCAAGAGCCTCTGTGCGGCGGCCTGTAATGACGATTTTTGCGCCTTCAGCGACGAAGCGCTTTGCTATTGCGGCACCTATGCCACTGCCGCCGCCGGTGATTAGAGCGACCTTCCCGGTGAGTTTTCCGTTCATTTGATATACTCCTATTTATTTGAAGTAAATTTTGCTCTGTTTTATGATTTCGTCGACAACAATATCGTCTACTCCCGGATAGAGGCTGCCTTCGCCGCCCATGGTCATGGCAGGGATGAACATGCCACCTTCGTGGTAGTCCTTACAGGCGCGGGCGACTTCTGCGCGGATAACTTCTTCAGACCAGTTAGGCACGTCTATTTTTGTTACGTCAATGCCGCCCATGAGGAGCATTTTGCCTTCGGTTTCTTTCTTGATTTTGTGTATGTCATTTGTTGGCAGAACACCTTGCCAGAAGTCGATTCCGATTTCAACCATGTCCTTGACGATAGGCTCGCAGAAGCTATCTGCATGGTGCATCATGACACAACCCTTGCTCTTTATCAGCGTTGCGATTTCTCTCCAAGGCTCTTTGTAGAACTCGCGCCAGAGATTAGGTGACATAAAGAGTGAGTTCTTGCTGCCCCAGTCGTCATGAGTAAGGACAACATCGGGCTTTATTTCGTCAATAAGATATTCAAGTTGTGAGAGCTTGAAATCTTTTATAGCTCCGATAAGATCATGCATAGCCTCAGGCTCTTCAAACAGATTTATCAAGGTGTCCTCAAAGCCCATTAGGAAGTGGCTCATTTCGTACAGGCCGGTAACATTCCAGACCATGACAAACTTGCCTTCTTCACGGATTTTTTCAGCGTCGGCCTTGGCCTGTGTCCAGTCGAGATCGATATCGCGGTAATCAAAGAACTTAACATAGTCGCGCCACTTTGTGACATCTTTGACCACTTTGGTTTCATCGTTAATAATTGGCATGGCGCCGGGTTCATTTTCGCCCCAGTAAAGAGTGATTCCTAGTGGGTTTTTGACCGGCGGGCCGCCGGGAGTGACCGGATTCATGTGAAAGAAAATGGGGTCCCAAACCTGTGGAAATGGTTTCCATTCCGGTACAAACGCATCCGGCTTTCCGTTTTTGTAGGTCTCAAAGAAATTTTCCTTAAGTGATAGCATGTGAACTCCTCCAAATATTATTTTTTATTATAAACAGCGTATCTTAAAACCTTATTGTAGGTTTAATTGTAACGCCGCTTTTAGCGTCTTGCAGAGCTTTGTCTATTTCAGTTAAGCTGTAGTATTTTACCAGCTTGTCAACAGGCAGCCGGCCTTCCTTGTAATATTGCACCAGCTTGGGAATAAATACCTGCGGGTTCGCGCCACCCTCAGTGAGGCCTGCTAGCGTGACGCTGGGATTCATAAGCAGTGGTTCAAGGGGCAGGCTTATTTCAGCAGGGCCTGTAACACTTGCGACAATCGCAAGGCCGTTGCGGCGCAGGCATGCCAGCGCCTGTAAAGTGAGTGCCGGTATCCCTGAGGATTCTATGCTGAAGTTCGCTCCACCGCCGGTTAGGGCCTTTATTTCTTCTACAACATCACATTCCTTGCCGTTAAGTACGTGTGTTGCACCGACTTCAAGCGCCATCTCAAGGCGTGACGGGACGACATCGACACCGATTATAGTGCTGCACCCCGAAATTTTGGCAGCCATAAGAGCGCTCATGCCCACACCGCCGCAGCCGAAAACTACCAAAGACGAGCCTGGTGCCGGTTTTGCGCGGTTGAGAACGGAACCTGCACCTGTCATAACGCCGCAACCAAGGGAGCAGAGCTTCGCCAGTTCCTCATCGGAGCCGATATCGACAGCTACCGCATTTCGGGCATCGACAACGGCGTGGGTAGCAAATGAACCCTGACAGAAAAAAGACGAAACAGGTGTGCCGTCTTGAGAAAGGCGGCGCGTATTATCCTTGTATGTGCCTGTGAAGAATAAATCATTGAGCTTGTCGCATGCGTACGGAGCCCCCTCAATGCAGTAACTGCACATGCCACAAGATGGGAAGCCCACAATGACCCTGTCTCCTTTTTTTAGAGAGTCAACGCCGATGCCGGTTTCTTCCACGATTCCGACGCCTTCGTGGCCAAAAACTGCGGGCAAGGCTACAGGGATGAGCTGGTTCATGCCCGCCAAATCTGTATGGCATACACCGCAGGCCACGAGCTTTACTAAAACCTCGTTTGACTTGGGTGGGTCAAGCTCCAGCGTCTGGACATCAATCAGTCCCGGTGCATGAGTGATAGCGGCTGTTATTTTCATATAAATAGACTCTCCCCTGAATGAATATCATTATAGGTATGATTAATTTGGTGCGGATTTTGCATACATTTATACCATACGTTTGGGGGAAATGTCAATAAAATAGAACTTTTTGCGGGCAGTCTTTATAGAATAAAGTTTAAGTACAGGAGTCAGTCCAAAATGAGTTTAGTGCATGGCGGAGTTTGCGCAAAAACAAATTTTTTCTAATTCAAAATGTTGACATTGCACCATAGTGTGATAAAATTCTGGGGGCATTTATAGCGAAGTTCGTAAGTATTTAGGCCTAACAAACGAAGGGGAGTGCTTGAAAAATTAAAGCAATCCTCGGGAAATGCGGCACTTGCGCCCTTTGTGGAAAACAGCAGATGATGCACAAATGCCGTCCTTTATGGTGGTTGTTTTGTGCCTGAAAATTATAGGAAGGAAAGGTCATTCAAATGAAGTCTGTAGCAGTTACAAAAGTTGGTAAGTTAAACACGGATAATGAGGCGGACAGAGGCGTAATTTTGGTGCGCGACATACCCGAGCCTATTTTGGAGGACGAGCAAGTCCGGATTAAAGTTGCGTATTGCTCAATTTGTGGCTCTGACCCGCACTGCATGGAGGAAAATATCTTTAATTGGGACGTGCCGTTTGGCGTTGGGCACGAAATGTCAGGTGTAGTGGTTGAAGTCGGCAAAAAAGCCACGAAAAGAGGGCTGAAAGTCGGAGACCGCGTAGCGGGCAACTTCCTCAATTTCTGTGGTACCTGCTATTACTGTGTAAATGGGCAGGAACAGTTTTGCGAGCATTGCAATGAATCAAACCAGCCCTGCATGTCTGAGAATGTAACATGGCACGAATCTCAGGTATACAAAATTCCTGACAATGTCAGCCTCAAGGAGGCCTGCCTATTGGAGCCTGTGTCGGTTTGCGTCAGGGTGATGGACAAGGTGGATGGAAAAATCGGTCAACGTGTCGCCATAAACGGCGGCGGGCCTATAGGGCTTTTGTGCTTGCAAATGATGAAAATGATGGGAGCTGTAAATCTTACATTATTCGAGCCGCTTGAAGCTAGGCGCGAGCTTGGCAAAAAATATGGAGCAGATTACTGCGTTGACCCCATATCTCAAGATGTAATAGAAGTGTCAAATGAAATCACAGGCGGGATGGGCTTTGACGTGGTTATAGAAGTTTCAGGAAACCTCAAAGCGGCTTACACCATGCCTGAGATAATGGCAAAGGGCGGCAAGCTCATGTATGTCGCCATGTATCCAAACGACCATGAAATGCCTCTTAACCTCTGTAAAACATTTTTTAACAAGGAACTGACACTTACGGGAACATATGTTTCACCCTATGCGTTCCCGCGCGCTACGCAAATTATGCCGCGCCTGCAACTCGACGACTTTACTGCTGCGGTTTATGATATCGACGATGTGCAGGAAGCCTTTAAGGCACAGGTTTCAGGCAAATATCCCAAAGTGTTAATCCGCTGTAATCAGTTTAAGGGAGAATAATTTGCCAGTTAAATATTAAGAGAATGTTACAAAATTAAGAAAGAAGGAGTGTTTGTCTTACAGTGAGAAATTACAACATCGACATCGAAATGGTAAAAGAACTGGAAGCTAAGTGCGTAAAAATACGCAAGGACTTGCTTAACTTCATTTACCGCATAGGAATGGGGCATCTCGGCGGGGAGCTATCCATCGTTGAAATGAGCGTAGCCCTATACTACAAGTATATGAATTACGACATCAAAAATCCTAAAATGGAAGACCGCGACAGACTGGTGTTATCCAAGGCGCATTGCTCTGAAACGCTGTATACTATTTTTTCGGATATGGGCGCATACACAATGGATTACATGGTGGAGCATTTCGAATCGCTTGACACTGCGGTGTTTGGTATGCACTGCAACCGCTTGTATTGCCCGCATATTGAAGTTTCGGCAGGTTCGCTTGGGCATGGGCTGCCAATCGCACTGGGCTTGGCACTTGGAGCCAGAAAGCAGAAGAAAAACTGGCGCACATTCTGTATTACAGGAGATGGCGAGCTAAACGAGGGCACAAACTGGGAAGCCTTTATGGCGGCGTCTCATTACCAGCTTGGAAATCTGGTGTGCATAATTGACAAAAATCAGGTTTCAATGACAGGTTTTACGCGGGATGTAATGAACATTGACCCGCTTGGTGAAAGGCTGCGTGCATTTGGCTGGGATGTAAGGGAGATTAACGGGAACAACATGTACGAATGCTGTGAAGTGCTACAGAATTTGCCACCTGCGGAACCTGAGTACAGAAGAAAACCCATTGCCATCATAATGAACACAGTCAAGGGCAAGGGTGTTGATTTTATGGAAAACGACTACAAGTGGCATGGCGGAGGAATTGGTGACGAAGACCTCAAACGTGCGCTTGAATCAATAGACAAAACCGGGAGGGTTAGATAGATGTCAGTAAAAACTACTTTTAACTTTGACCAGATGCTGTCCAATGCCCGCGAGGCCTATGGCGAAGAGCTTTTCCGCATGGCGGAAGAGGGGATAGACTTCGTATTTACATACACCGATAACGTGGCTGAGTCAACCTCGGCGGGCAAACTTTTGAAAAAATATCCCGAGCGCTGCTTTAACTTCGGAATTGCCGAGCCTAACCAAGTTGGCGCGTCCGCAGGCATTGCGTTGTCTGGACAAGTTGTGTTTGCCCAAGTGTTTGGCCCATTTCTGTCTCTTCGTGCGGCCGACCAAATCCACACAGATATAGCATACAATGATGTCAATGTAAGGCTTATAGGTACGCACTCCGGGCTTACAGCGGCAGGAGGGCCGACACATAATACCATAGCCGACCTCGCACTTTACAGGGCGATTCCGAACCTTACCATCTGCGTTCCGGCAGACGCTGCCCAGTGCTGTAAAATAATCAGAAAGTCCATGGACTTCAAAGGTCCGATGGTCATCCGCATCGACCGCGGCGGCTCACCAGATGTCTACGCATCTGATTATGAATACGAAATAGGCAAGGCGATTGAAGTAAAACCCGGCAAAGACGTCACGATTATCTCCTGCGGCTCAGCCGTTTACTGGTCCATGATGGGCGCAAAAATACTGGAGGAAAAACATGGTATCAGCGTAAGGGTAATAGACATGCACACAATCAAGCCTTTGGATGTGGACATGATTATAAAATGCGCGCGTGAAACAGGCAATGTAGTGACAGTCGAAGAGCACTCCATAAACGGCGGGCTGGGCGGAGCAGTTGCGGAAAGCCTTATGGAAGCGGGATTTGACGGCAAATTTAAGCGCATAGGCCTGCCGGATGAATTTGCGCTGCTCGGAGACCCTGATGAAGTCTATAAGCATTACAAGATGGACTCGCAGGGGATTGCAGATCAAGTTGCCGAACTTCTTGGAAAGAAATGAGAGGTGTAGGATATGACTGAACCTATTAAAGAGTTCTCGCTGGATTTGTTTAGCCTTAAAGGCAAAACCGCCATAATAACGGGGGGCAACACAAACCTGGGGATGGGCTATGCAGTCGCATTTGCAAAAGCGGGGGCAGACTTATTCATCCCGCATTTCACAGGTGATATAGACGAGGTGAAAGAAAAAGTTGAAGCAGAGGGGCGCAAAGTGAAGTTCCTCAGAGGCGACTTGTCTGACAAAAGCTATGTCCGTGAAATAGTCAAAAGCTGTATTTCCGGGTATGGCAAGATTGACATTCTCATAAATAATGCGGGAGTCAATCATTTTGAGGACTTCCGTACATTCCCCGATGAGAAATTTGAGCAAGTGGTAGATATTAACCTCAATGCCTGCTATTACTTGGGCAATGAAGTAGCGAAAGTAATGGCCGACAACGGAGGCGGGAAAATAATAAACATAGGCTCCGTACTCTCCTTTACTGCCGATGTTATGTGTCCGGGTTATGCGGCGGCTAAACACGGCGTGATTGGGCTGACCCGATACTTTGCCAATAATGTCGGCAAGTACAACATACAGACCAATGCGCTCTGTCCGGGCTTTATCAAAACCGAAATCAACTCGGATTTGAGCGATAATCCGGAATTTTACAATAAAATTACAAACCGCATCCCAGCAGGCCGCTGGGGTACACCTGAGGACTTAGTGGGAACGGCGGTCTTTTTGGCAAGCCGTGCATCTGATTATCTAAACGGCTGGGCAATCAGCGTTGATGGCGGGTTTTCGACCACATTATAGGGCTGAAATACACTGGCACGGCAGCCGGGGGATGGCTTAAGGACAGTTTGTGTGGGTTACGTAATCAGCCTGAGAATAAATTTTACAAAAATATCAAAAAAATATTACAAATTATGAATTAATTGTGTTGACAAATGGATTGAAAAAGGGTACTCTATGCGTGGTCAAACAGAGACCCAAAAACTGACAGAAAATGGAGGATTTTGTTAAATGAAGAAAAACAGGAAATTAATCGCATTGGCTCTTGGTATGGTTATGGCGCTTACGCTGCTTGCGGCGTGTGCTCCGGGTACCGACGGGCCACCAGCAGATCTGGCTAGGCCGGAAGATGCCATCGGTGCAGGTGAAGAGGGTGTTATAGAAATACCTACTACAGACATAGCAGCCGATGCACAGTTTGCAGACCATGTAACAGTTATCGTTGATAACAATGTGCTTTCAGTTATGAACCCCTTCAGCCCTGCGGCTGCGGGTACATCCACAAACTGGGTGTTCACAATGGTTCATGACCGTCTGCTCAACCTTGATGCTGATGGTGCCAGCTTCAACCCAGGACTCGCACTGACTTACGAAACTACTGACTTTCAGACATTTAGGCTCACATTGCGCGAAGGCGTAACATTCCACAATGGCGACGCTTTCACAGCGGCTGACGTTGTTTGGACAATAACCGCCGCACAGGAGTATGGACTTGGTTCTTCCGCATTTGACCAGTGGAGACCCGTTCAAACTGTAACAGCAATTGACGACTTCACAGTTGAAATCGTTCTTGAAAATGTTGACGTTGACTTCCTGTTCGCAATGACAAGACCTATGTCAGGCATTCTAAACGAGAGAGCCTGGAGAGCACATCCGGATACCGGCGCACATATCGGTACAGGTGCGTTTATCATTGACGAGTTCATTTCAGGCGACTTGGTGCGCATGAGCCGTAACCACAACTGGTGGAATACAGATCATGGTTATGAGCACATAACTGAAAATGTAACACTTCGTTTCGTTCCAGAAATGCCTACCCGTACAGTTATGGTACAAACAGGCGAAGCACAGTTTAGCTTCGGCACACCTCCTGGAGACATGGACTGGTTCATGGATAGCCCTGATTTCCAAGTTGTAACAACCACATCAAACGACCCGCAAGGTTTGGCATTTAACTTGGCCAACCCAATCACAGGAGACTACTACTTCAGAAGAGCTGTACTTCACGCTCTTGACAGAGAAGCTATCGGCTTCGGTGCAGCAGGTCCTTGGGCTGACGGTAGAATGACTGACGGTACATTCTGGGGTTACACAACCCAGTTCCGCAACACTAATATCCCAATAATTCCACGTGACCTAGATCTTGCAAGAGAGTACCTTGAGCGTTCAAGCTACAATGGAGAGCCTGTCACACTGACAACAGCCATCATGACAAACATCATGGCCTCTCAAATCATTCAAGCTCAACTTCTGGAAATCGGCATCAACATCGTGCTCGATGAAACAGACTCCGCAGGACTCGGTGCATTCACAATGTACGGCGGCACAGAGCACCAAATGGTTATGTTCTTCTACCTTATGACACCAAACGCAGGTAGCGTGCGTCACTCATTCGTGCCGGGCGGCGGCCAAAACAGAGCTAACTTCAACAACCCAGAAGTTACAGCCCTTCTTGACGAAGCCAGAGTTACTGTTGACCTTGCACAAAGAGAGCAGCTTTACCTCAGAGTTCAGGAACTCGTGGCAGAAGAGCTCGCATACACAAGCATTTTCTGGAGACGCTTCGGTAATGTTGCGGCAAACGGTTTCGGTGGAATTAGGCTCAATCCTGACCCCGCCAGCCATGATCTTCGCGGCGTGTTCTATGTTGTAGGATAATCTAAAAGTTTAATAACAGTGGAAGGGTCGAGGGAAATCGCCTCGACCCTTTAACAAAGGGGGAAAACGAATGATTCGTTTTATTCTTAAGCGAATACTACTATTGATTCCGGTAATTATCGGCGTTTCATTCATTGTGTTTGCACTACTTGAAGCGGCACCCGGGGACGTTGCGGATGCTATTATTGCAAGAGCCGGCGAAGTAACGGCGGAGGACATCGAAGCAATCAGAGCCGCGCACAATCTTGACAGGTCTATGTTTTATAGATATGGCGTATATATGCTAAACCTTATACAAGGTGACTTGGGCATCTCGGATATCACAGGGCTTAGTGTTTGGAATACTTTCATGCAGAGGCTACCTAATACTTTGCTATTATCATTTTCGGCACTTATTATAGGCATGGCAGTAGCTGTTCCGATGGGCATAATTGCCGCACGCAATGCCGGCAAGCTCTCGGATAACTTTGCTTCCATATTTACCCTTGTGGGTATGTCCATGCCTGTGTTTTGGATAGGTCTTATTTTGATTCAGGTGTTTTCAGGCAACTTAGGCATACTGCCGGTTGCCGGATTTGATCACGGATGGCGGAGCCTTATTCTGCCGGCGATATGCAGTGGTCTGTCCTTGACTGCCTCTACGGCGCGTCAAACCAGATCGAGCATGCTGGAAGTATTGAAGTCCGACTACTTGCGCACTGCACGGGCTAAGGGCACATCTGAGGACATGGTCATAAGAAAGCATGCCCTGAGCAATGCGTGGATTCCAATCATCACCGCGGCTGGTTCGTCTTTATGCGCACAGCTTGCAGGCAGTGTTGTGGTGGAATCTGTTTTTGCGTGGCCGGGCATCGGGCGCTTAGCGGCAGAAGCTGTATTTGCGCGCGACACTACTACAGTTATGGGAACTATCATACTTACAACAGTTTTGTATGTTTTAGTTCAGCTTCTTGTTGATGTTCTGTATGCGTTCATTGACCCGCGCATTAAATCGCAGTACATGAATACTTCAAAGAAGAAGAAAAAAACCGGTATGGAAAAGGAGGCTGCGGCAGCATGAGTGATTTAAGGAAATCCGAAACTGTTGCTGAGGAAAGTCAGTACAAAAAACGCAGTCAAATGCTGGATATCTGGCACAGTTTGAGAAGAAACAAGGGTGCTCTTTTGGGCATAATAATTTTGGGGATGTTGTTTATAATCCTAATAGTTACGCTGTTTATGCCATATGAAATGGTTTTGCGTATGAACCCATTCCACCGCTATACCCCACCCAATTGGCAGTATCCATTTGGCACGGACTTCATGGGGCGCAATCAGTTCCATAGAGTTTTGTTCGGAACTCGCTACTCCTTGGCCATTGGCTTTGGTTCGGCTGGCTTGGGGGCGTTGGTTGGTGTAACTCTAGGAGCATTCGCAGGTTACTTTGGAAAGCTCACCGATGAAATAATTATGCGCTTTTCGGATATTTTGGCTTCAATTCCCGGCATTATACTAGGTATGGTTATAGTCTCCGCGCTGGGCAACAGCCTTAGAAATGTTATAATTGCGGTTGGTGTGGCATCAATTCCGTTCTTTATACGGATATCCAGGGCTTCGATTTTGACTGTGCGAAACCAGGAATTTGTTGAGGCGGCTCATGCTATCGGGATGTCACATTTCCGCATTATTTTCAGGCATGTCCTGCCCAACGGGCTTTCACCGATTATCGTCATGTTCTCAGTCATACTGGGCATGTCGATTATCACAGCGGCGTCACTGTCGTTTCTCGGATGGGGCATCCCGGCTCCGGCTCCTGAGTGGGGCACAATGATGAATGTGGGCAGGGTAGACATGCTCAATGCTCCTTTCCTTATGACATTTCCCGGGATTTTCATAATGATTACGGTACTGGCATTTAACTTGATTGGGGACGGACTGCGCGACGCTCTTGACCCCAAACTGAAGAAATAATGGGAGGGCGTAGATAATGGATGTAAATGAAACAGCTTGCGAAGTGGAAGCTAGACCTCCTAATGAAACGGCGGATGATGTAGTTTTAGACGTTAATGATTTGGTTGTCCACTATGTTTTGGAAAAAGAAACTGTAGAAGCGGTAAATGGAGTCAGCCTGAGGCTGAAAAAGGGTGAAACATTGGGTTTAGTCGGGGAGACAGGTGCGGGGAAAACCTCCACGGCACTGTCCATACTAAATCTTGTGCAAACGCCGCCGGGGGTTATCAAAAATGGTTCCATCTCGGTTTGTGGTCAAGAAGTGCTCACCATGACCGCAAAGCAACTTGAAAAAATTCGGGGCAAAGATGTTTCTATGATATTCCAAGACCCGATGACATCCCTAAATCCGGTTATCTCTGTGGGTGAACAAATCGCAGAAAGCATCAGAAATCATGAAACCGTCAACACGGCAGAAGCCTTTGAGAAAGCGGGAGATATGCTTGAACTTGTAGGGATTCCAAGGGCCCGTGCGTTTGAATATCCCCACCAGTTCTCAGGTGGCATGAAGCAGCGCGTCGTCATAGCAATTGCCTTGGCCTGTAACCCCAAGGTGCTCCTTGCAGACGAACCTACTTCGGCATTAGACGTCACAATACAGGCACAGGTACTAGACTTAATGCATGACCTGAAGGAGAAAATGGGTACGGCACTTCTGATGATTACACATGATCTGGGCGTTGTCGCCAAGGTTTGCGACAGAGTTGCGATAATGTATGCAGGCAGAATTGTGGAATACGGCACATTGACTGACATTTTTAACAATACAATGCATCCGTATACTGAAGGGCTGTTTAATTCACTGCCTGATGCCAAGGGGCGCAAGGGCAAGCTAATCCCGATTCCGGGACTGATGCCCGACCCGACTAAACTGCCGTCAGGCTGTGCATTTCAGCCTCGTTGCCGGTATGCCGTAGAGTCCTGCAAGGATGAGCAGACTGTACGTGAGGTTAGCGGTACGCACACCTTGTTATGCTCCCGCTATGATGACCCCGGTTTCAGTATTGATATGAAGAAAAGTGGTGGATAAAGGCATGGCTGATAAGATTCTTGAAATTCGTAATTTAACAAAACTTTACAAAACAAGTGCCGGCATGGTTCATGCCGTTGACGGTGTTTCGTTTTCGATTGACCGGGGGGAAACCCTTGGCATAGTAGGTGAGTCCGGGTGCGGGAAATCCACGACGGGAAGATGCGTTCTCCGCCTGATTGAGCCGACCTCCGGCGATATAATATTTAACGGCAAAGATCTTTCCAAAATGAGCAGGCGGGAACTGAATAAGGCCCGCAAAGATATGCAGATTATTTTCCAAGACCCTTTTTCTTCGCTCAATCCCAGAAAAACTATCTTTGAAACAATCGCAGAGCCGATTGTCCTGAAAAAAGTTATTCCTGGCGCAACTAAAGCTGACGTGGAGCGCAGGGTCATAGAGCTAATGGACACGGTAGGGCTTGCCAAAAGGCTAATTAACGCCTACCCGCACGAACTGGACGGCGGGCGGCGTCAACGTATCGGAATTGCCAGGGCGCTGGCGGTTGAGCCGCAGTTTATAGTCTGCGATGAACCGGTTTCTGCACTTGATGTTTCAATTCAGGCACAAATCCTCAATCTCTTGGAAGAACTGCAAGAAGCCAAGGGGCTCACGTTTATTTTCATAACTCACGACCTGTCTGTAGTTAGGCATTTTTCAGACACAATAGTCGTTATGTACTTGGGCAAAGAAGTTGAGAAGGCACCTGCCGACGAGCTGTTTGAAAACCCGATGCACCCATATACCAAGGCGCTTCTATCAGCGATTTTGATTCCTGAGGTAGGGGCGAATATGGATAGGGTTCAGCTTCGTGGGGAGCTCTCATCGCCGCTGGATCCACCTGATAGATGCCGCTTTGCCGACAGGTGCAACTATCACTGTGATGACTGCGAAAAGGGCATTCCGCCACTTGTCGAAGTGTCCCCCAATCACTTTGTAGCCTGTCACTGCATCGGCCCTGATAGAAACACTCTCAAGGCACAATACTAATTAAAAAAGAAGGTATCTACTGCCCCATATAGCCCTTGGCAACGAGAGCTGCTTCGGCTTGTTTTAGATTGGCTTCGCTCACCAGGATTATCGGGCCAGTACAACCCATGCCGCTTTGGGCGTAGATGCTTTCTGCCCAAAGGGCGCTGACGGCATCTTCAAGGTCAGAGATCTCTATGCCTGAGATTTCGGCTGTTACAACTTCTTTCGGTGGCTCTTTGACGGCTTGTGTGGCCGTAGCAGAGGTGTTTTTGGCACGTATTGCCTTAAGCACCTCTGTTAATTTTGCTTTTTTTGCGGCGGCGAACTCTCTTTCTGCGATGACCATATGGTTGCCCTGTACGAGCATTGAGGCAAATTCAATAGCATTTGCAACAACAGGTGCCCCTGACGCCCGTGAGAGTATTAGCACCAGCTTATCGTAGCCTTCGCCAATGCCCGGGCCGTAGCCCCAGCCCAAGGACTCGTAGCTGCCGCCGGTTGTGAATGAGCTTAGTGTTTTCATTAAGATATTGCCTGTTAATGGGTCTGTGACCAGCACATCGCAGGAGGCCGCAAGAACATCGTTGCCGCGCATAATGCAGCCGCCATCGGCGCGGCCGGACTGTGCGAAGGTGATGTCATAGCCATTTTTTTGCAGCTTAGTCAATGCGGTTTCCGCCTGCCTTGCTCCATCAATGTTGAGGATGCCGACGGTTGGATTTGGGTTGCCACAGGCTTTGGCGGTTATGATGCCTGAAAGGGCGTTTAGCACCATGCTCTCCACCCGGTCTACAGAGGATGTGCCTGTAGTTGTGGCAATATACATCGCCTTGCCCCTGCCGGGGGTCACAACGCACCCAACAGTTGAAACTCCTATGGGGAATGCAAAGTGCATTGTAACAGCGCCGTCGGCCTCGCCGTTTGAAATCATGCGCTGCATTATCTCGTGGGCCTCATTTTCGCAATCTGCGTGTACGGTCTGCACACCATCACAGGCCGAACCTATATAAATTACATTTATCCCACGGGTGGCGGCCATGCGCGCACCCTCTTTCATGTTATCTTCACCATGCTCACTGCCGAGGCCGGTCAGAGCGATTGTTGCTGCTCTGAAAGAACCGGTTTCAAGGGCGGAGGCCATGTCCAAGAAGGTATCCGCAATAATCTTTTCAACTGATTTTGACATTATTCAGCTCCCATTTTCTCTGCCAGTTCGCGCAGGGACTGGGCTATTAGCTTTTTCACGGTTTCTTCCGAAACACCGTCTGCACTATGAGCGTTTCCGCCGCTGTTTTTTTGTATGATAAAAGAAACGCCGTCAAATAAATTTGTCATACGGCCGAGGAACAAGCTGCCCTTGCCGATGATCATGCTGCGCTCAATGCGCCCTGACATTATTTCATCACGGGCGAAGCCGAGATATGGCACCCCTGATGGGATATGCCCCTGTGTGGGCGCCCAGCCCACCATGCCGTGCTTGTCAGTAAATGAGTTAATCTCACTGCGCTCAAGCTCGCCGCGCTTTACACCAAGTGCGGCGATCATTTTGTAGTTGGCTAGAGGCACATCTCCTGCACCTGCGGGCTTTGTCAGATCGGGATTTTGCATCTCAGCGGAGTACTTGTCCACATCGGATAGCTTTAAGCCCATCTTGTCTAAGGGGTCGGTTACGAGTGCGGTTATAACCGCCTGAGGGGAAGACCCGCTGCCCACTGAATGCTTGCCTGTGAAGCCGCTGAGAATTTCAGGGCTAACACCGTCATTTTTTGAAATGAGAACGGCGAAGGCACCCATAACATCTTCCATGATCGGGAGCTCTTTTTTTACATGGTCTTTGCCGTTCATGCCGAGTTTGGCGGTTGAGCCGCCTGCGGCTACTACCACATTGTCATATGTGCCACTTGCCACAAGTGCAGCCGCATGTATAACCGCATGGGCCGGGGCAGCGCAGAACGCCCGCAAATCGGCGCCAGAGGCTCCGCTAAAGCCTGCGATTTCAGCCGCTGCCTTGGCGAGGTTGCCGCCGCCGCGCTGGTTCATGTCGCCGACGGCCTCTTCAGAGCAGTCAATTACATAGTCTATGGAATCTTTTGCTGCACCTGATGCTTTTACTAGGTGCAGCAGGGCTAGGGTACACGAAGCCTTGGAAGCCAAATTTTCAAAAATTACATGGGCGGATAGGTTTAAGTCTATGTCGTGAGCCTTCTTTACATAGCCTACGAGCTTATTGTCATGATAGATGCCTTCGGCATGTTCTTCATTCACGACACGCTCAACTTCAGCGGGCTCAATGCCCTCAGAAACCAGTGCGAGAATATCTTCGCCGATGAGAGGGTGTTTTTCAAAACGTGTGCGCACATCGTCGGAAAAGCTCTTTTCAAGCCGCACCAAGTCGAACGCATCACAGGCTTGCATTAGCATATAAAACTCATCCTGAGGCATTATTTCGCCGAAAGGCCCGAAACGGTCAGCTCCTTCAAGGGGCTTGTCATACCAGGTGTCGCCGGCTTGAGTCATGTCGGCAGGAGTCTTGCCGCCGATATAGACCTGATTAGGCATGTAGGCCACAGCTTCATCAAAGCTGCGCAGGTGCTCCGGGAGCCTTACAAGATACTCCGAAGCAGGGTTTACAATTCTTTCTGTTGTCTGAGTAGTCCCGCTATGCACCAACATATCAGGGGCATGGACGAGGACAAATGAGGAGCCTCTGAGCACACTGTTCATAAAAATTACGCCTTTCATGCAAAAATATAATTTTATTTTCTCATATGGTCAATTGCTGTGTCAATGGATTTGTTTGTATATTATTTTTTCAGCCGCAGCTTCCCTGCGCTGTCCATGTCAATCCGCCCTTGTCCTATAAGCAAGTCGAAGGCTTTTTCAAATTTTTCTTTAATTACAGAACCTTGCCGCTGCCAGCCGTAGCCGTACAGGGAGGTGTCGCGAAATAGACCTACTTTGTCCAGGCCGTAGTCAATTTCAAGAACTTTGAGCATAACAGCAGCCATGTCGCGGGGCGGGACCTCCTTTGCAGGGCAGCCGTAAAAACTCGACCGCAGGGCGAGGGCTTTTTGTTCAGCGCCCTCTTGTGAACTCTCCTCCGGAGTCTGGGTGCTGACATCCAGAAAATCAGTCATTTTGGCATCTTTGGCGTGTGAGTAGGGAGTGGGTTCCCTATAATTTGAAATGGCATTTTCTATGGACGCGAGCAGCCGTGCGCCCTCAAAATTTCTGTTTTTAACCCAGTCGGTGGACCAGATGCGGTAAATGTTCCAGCCCATGTCCTCCAGCACAGTTTGGCGCAGGCGGTCGCGCTCCCTGGCGGTACGGGCGCTGTGATACATTGCGCCGTCACATTCAATTCCTATGGCAAAGCGCCCGTCGTAGTTTGGATGCCTGATGGCCATGTCGATGCGGTAGCCGGAACAGCCGACCTGGGTCACTGCGTTATAGCCGTTTTTTGCTAAAAACTCATAGACAGAAGCCTCGAAGGGGGAGTCAAACCAAGTTCCTTCATTTACAGTAAGTTCCCCGGTGATTGCATTTGTACCGTTTATGGCAAAGTCAATATATTGGCGCAAAAGTTTGGGGCCGTCACTGCTGACTCTGTCGGTAATTATATCTGTTGGGAGAATTGAGCCCACGAGCTTGAGATTATAGCGAGCTCTTGTGACGGCGACATTTAGCCTGCGTTCACCGCCCTCACGGCTCAGAGGGCCGAAATTCATTGTAAACTTCCCTGTAGCATCGGGAGCATAGCCGATGCTGAAAATAATGGTGTCCCGCTCATCCCCTTGAACGGTTTCAAGATTTTTTATAAATATGGCCTCATCCCTGTCCTCTTTGAAAAAAGGTTCAAAGGCGGGGTTGTTCCGGCGCGTTTCAATTATGGCATCAATTATCGCATTTTGCTGTACCTCTCCAAATGCTATGATTCCGAGAGTCCTGTCGGGATATGTCTGGAAATGCTCAAAAACGAGTTTCGCAACCTGTGCGGCTTCGGATTTATTTCCGTTTCTGCCGCCCCTGTCATATATGCCGTCCGGGACATGGACATACTCTACGCCCAAGCCCTCAGACCTTTCTGAGGATGAAGGGAATGTGGTGAGGCTGCCCTTGTATATTTTGGCGTTTGAAAAAGCAATTAAATGTTCGTGACGGCTGCGGTAATGCCATAATAAAGTCTGCGTGGGAAGCAGGGCCGATTCATCCAGTAGGGATTCATACGCACCGGCATCATTTATTATGCCGTCCTCATCTTCGGTATAATCATCGTATACAGATATGGAGGATGTGAAGAAATCTGTGGGAGGAAGCTGCTTGCTGTCGCCTGCGATTATAACTTGGCCGGCTCTGAAAATAGCTCCGAGGGCGTCCTCTGTCCGAACTTGAGAGGCTTCGTCAAATATAACCGCATCAAACTCAAAGTCACTGCTCCCGAGATAGGTGCTGATGGAAAGTGGTGACATCATGACGCAGGGCTTTAGTGCAGGCAGCAGGTTTGGCAAATTGGCTATGAGCAGCCGCGTGGGCATGAGTTTACGCTGCTTGGCCATTTCACGCCTGAGCAAGGCAATCTCGCCATTTGCCGAAAAAGTGTCGAAGTTAGGCAGCCGGGAAATAAGCTTTTGGAGGACGAGAGCTTTTGAAATCTCCAAGTGGGATTTATCCAGCTCCCTAAATGAGGCGATTTGCCCATCCTGGCGTAGCCTGCGAAACTCACGTATCGAGGTGCGCGTGGGAATTACCTCATCGAGCCATGAGCGGAAGAAGCATTTTTTGAAAACGGGGACAAGCTCATCAAAGGGCAGGCTTATCTCCTTGGCTTTGCGCAAGTAAGCAGCTATGCCCAGCGTGCGGAGCCGCTCCTCGGCTTTGCGGTAGTCCACCAAATGTTCCAGTCTTACGAAATTATCCCTGCAACTGCGGACTTTCTCGGCAAGCTGTGACAGAGTGAGCTTTTGAAATGGCTCTTCGGTGCTAAAAAGTTCAGCAAATTTTTGATATGAAAAACCGGTGCGCTGACTCCACTCGCCTAATGCTCTTGAACTTGCGTCCATGGCATTGTGGAGATCTTCGCTTCTTGCGCAGGTTTCTTCGATAAAAGTGCTGCCGAGGGAATATATGTCAATAACAGTCTTAAAATTCAAACACCACTTCAGTATCTGGACTAGATTATCAAAATCTGTGGTATCGTCAATTACCAGGCCGAGGGCACAACTGAGGGCGGCGTAATGTGAAGTGAGGATTTCGTTGCAGCCTGTTATTATTGACTGATTCTGATATGCACTTTTTTTGCAGAGCACGTCCTCTGCGGTGCTTAGAGCTTCCAGTTCCTGCAAATAGGTGAGTTTTGAAGCGGATTTATAGTAGGATAGCAGTGTCTTGCGGTCTTGCTTGTACTCGCCTCCGAGCCTTGAGAAAAACGAGCGGTACTGGGTGCGGTAGCGGGCTGCGAATTCGGACACATCAAGGGATAGGAGCTGGATATCAAAGTTTTGCAATAACGAATTTTGAGCCGATTCCCAAGCCTCTTTTCTTGCGGCGCAAGGGTCATCGGTACTCACCGCTTCGAGCGGGAGTGAGTACAGAGCTTCCTGTGCGGCATCTCTGTCCCTGAGTGCAGCGGCGCAGGCGTCCAGGCTGTTTATGGCATTATCCAAATCCAAAAATACCCAAGATGGCGGAATTTTAGGGCTGGTGAGCGCAAAGTCATACAAGGCCTGAATTATTTCAACATCAAACAGGCCCCAATCGGCAGATGAACCCAAAATAGCATTGACACCTGAGCAGAGATTTTTTCCCATTTCGATTAGCTCCAGCAGCTCATCGGAATTTACGGAAAAACTTTGCCTAAACTCAAAGGTAGGAGGCTGCATAATAACGCAGTCATTCCAAGGGTTGGTTTCCTGATAGCCGCTTATTGACACAATGCGGGAGGCTTCTTCCAGCGCTAGTTCACAATCGGCCAAGAGTTGCGGGGTGAAAAGCTCCGCATCCCTCTGGGCATAGTCAATGTCGCGTGAGTCCTCGTGTTTTGCCAAAAAGCCTATTACCTGATAAATGGTTTTGCCCAGTGGCTCCACGGGGGTGTGCAACTGTGCGGCATATCCATTAAGCGAACTGCGCACATCTTTTAGACGGTAGAGCCTGCTGTAGGCATCTTGGGAGATGTCGGCCTTCATCCGCGACATTTGTATGGTATTGCTAAGCTGTTCGAGAATTTCCCGCCGCTTTGCATTGTGGCTGTGCAGTGTCAGGCAAAATGGAGCCAGCCCCACATTTGTTAACCTCTTATGTACAACTTCGAGGGCGGCCATTTTTTCCGAGACGAAAAGTACCTTTTTGCCATCTGAAATAAGCTCTGAGATGATATTTGTGATTGTTTGGCTTTTTCCTGTGCCCGGGGGGCCTTGCAGCACAAAGCTAGCCCCGCTCTTGGCAAGCAAAATTGCATCCTGCTGGCTTGAATCAGAATCCAGTACAGAAAACACCTCTCTAGGATCTGTTTTGTCATGTTCGTAGCCATCAAGTTCTGAGATATATGTGCTGTCATAGAGGGCCTCGCCGTTTAAGGCTCTGATAATAGGGTGGTCAATTATTTTTGCCGCATTGCGTTCAATGTCGCGGTACATGTTTATCTTCATGAAGGAAAACATGGATAGCTGCACACAGTCGTTTGAAATGCTCCATCCGTGCGGCTCCACAACTGCGCGTACTTCCTCAAGATAGCTAGAGAAGCTCAGCTCTTCACTGAATGCCGGCAGGGTAATGCCGAAATCAGCATGAAGCCTCTCGTGAAGCGAATAGTTGGCGCTTATTTCCTCATCGGAGCCGGATAGAACAATCGGGGAGAACAAGTCATCCTGAGTTAGCTTGACGGGTAGCAGCAAAAGCGGGGACCGCATAGGCTGGCTGTCAGTTCCGCCGTCAACCCAGTTTAGAAAGCCGAAAGCCAGGTGGAGCGCATTGAGCCCCTTCTCCTCCGTAAACTCCTTTGCCTTCTTCATAAGGTTACGGAGTGTCTTGTGGGTCTCCTTGGGAGCCTGGTTTGTCAGTACTCCGTTGGCATAGACGCCGGGCGAAGCCAGGGTAGCCCCATCACCACCCTCGCTTTCATACATATCCGACGGGATAGGAAAAGAGAGCGGGCTATCCCTTTCGGTGAGCATCGCCCACAAATCAGGCGGTGAGGGAGCATTAATGAGTAGTGAATGGCGGACGGCACGGGAGCCGCCTTCGGGCAGAGGGCAGTTTATCAGGCGGTTGCGCTTGCCCAAATCCAATAACCTGCTCTTCCAAAATTCAAGTTTTGTTTCTATATTCTGCATGGCTGTGTCCTTGACAAGTTAAAAATTTTCATGTAAAATGTGAGCAATTCGGGACGGTCGCCCCTAGGGGTGAGATTTGCTGCCGAATGACTGATTTCAAGCCAATGTAAGCACCGTGCCTTTACTTATAAAAGGGTGCGGTTACTTATTTTTTTGGAGGGTTTAAGCAGCAAGTTAGCGCGCTGATTTGCAGGCTTCCAAAACTGGTTGAGCCCTCACAGAAACAGCCCTGCCTCCGTTATGCTCAGAATCAAAGCATAGCACAGATTTGGCTGTTTGTCATTAATCGTTTATTACACATTTCAGATAAGCCAGCCGTCGGACTGGTGCTGTAGCCCTCGATTCCTTCGGTCAGTTCCGTGACAGTGGCCGGAATTCCCTCAGAAATCAAATGCCACAGCCTCAGTGCGGCTACTTCGGTGACAAGTAACGATTATAGTTAAAGTGCACAGACCAGCCTAACACGGGCGGGTGCTCTGGGGGAAAGCGGGGCGGCCGCAGTCCTGGAACACAAATTTTGTCTGCGATGTCAGGTCTATGCCAGGGTAGACGTGACTGACGAAGGCCGCCCCGCTTTTTCACAGAGCACTTGCCTGTGTTAGGCGGATGGTTTAGATAGGATGAACTGTATAGCACAGAAATTTCCGGATTTGGGGGATATATGAAGTCATTTTCCAAACAAGTTTATGAAATAGTTGAGCAAATTCCATTTGGAAAGGTGCTCTCCTATGGCGATATAGCCAGAATCATAGGCAGCCCCCGTGCGGCGCGCCAGGTAGGATGGGCTATGCGCAACTGCCCTGATGACCTGCCGTGGCAGAGAGTTGTCATGGCAGATGGCACTATAACCGGAGGGGAGTTCGCCGAGCTGCGCAAGGCTTTTCTCGCTCAGGAGGACGTGCCTTTTTTGCCCGATGGACGGGTGGATATGAAAAATTGCCGCTGGCTGGGATCCTTAGACATGCCGAGTTCCTCGGCAAAAACCGAGAAAACAGCTTGTGAGCAATGATAATTCTCGTTTACAAATAAATCGTAAGCCTTTTGCGCACGGACTCATTTCAGTTCCACCTAAATTTGCAAGACTTGTAGATTACCTCGCATTTATATTGCACATTAAAACACGAGGGGCATACCGCTCAGCTCGGACATTCGGTGTAGGTGTTCAAACAGGGCGACATTGCGGTTTTCAACCACCTTAAATTCCCGCTCAAGCAGTTTCGGCAAAAGGTCATAGAACAAAATGTTCGCATCGGCATTCAGGGCATCTAAATTACCTTGCTCGTCGGCGAGTCCGTTTTTGGGGTTTCGGCCCGGCTGTTGAGCTGTGATGTTGATATCCGGCATAAGAATACGAAGGATTGCTATATGGCGGAGATTTTTCTCCAAACTTCCAGGAAGCCCGCCTTCTTCGGATAGTGGTGTGCCTGGAGCCGGAAGATAGGGAATGTTCGGTGCCCAAGTTATGCCGAGTTCTTTTGCAAACAATATGTCATCGGCCAGCTGCTCCAGGGTTTGACCCGGGTAATCCACTATTGCGCCTGATGCTAGGTTTAGTCCGCTTTTGCGCACCATGCGTATGCTTTCAGTGCGCTTGGCGAAATTTGTTGAAGGGTTAAGTCGGTTAAATACATCTTCATCAGACATTTCAAATTTAAGGACATATTCATCAACTCCGGCATCGCGCAGCTTTGCATATTCTTCCTCATTCCACTCGCCGCAAGCCAGGGAAATGTAAAAACCTTGCTCTTTTACACCGCGTACAGCGTCGAGTATATTTTCAAACCCGAAGCCGGGATCCTCGCCGGAAACCATAAAAATGCGCGTAAACCCCATGTCCCATGCGTTTTTTGCTGTTTCGATGATTTCAGAGGGAGGCATTCTGAAGCGGCGGAGATTTTTGTTTTGTGCGCTCATGCCGCAATACATGCAGGTGTTTTTGCAAATATTGCTGTAGCCCAGCATGGCGGTTGCGAGAAGGCCATTGCCGCGGGCTGCACGATAAGCATCCTTGGCGCGGGGGATAATAGTTTGCTCAAACTCGCTGTAGGGTATTTTTAGGAGTTCAATGATTTCATTCCGATTCAATTGTGCCACCTCTATATTCCACCATATGTATTGTATTGTGGCTGAGAAAATCAACCTCAGCCCTGTCATGCGTAACCATGATAACTGTTTTTCCCGCCGTGCGCTTTTTTAGATATTCCATTACGGTGGATTTTGTTTGAATATCAAGGCCTTTAAGAGGTTCGTCAAGCAACAAAAGCTCACCATCCGCTGCAACCGCGCGTGCGATTGCTACGCGGCGCTTCATGCCCCCGCTCATTGTGGAAACACGTTTATTCACACAGTCGCCTAAGCCTAATTCTTGCAGGTGCTGCTCTATTTCCTCTTTGGGCTTTCCTGTTGCCATACGGATGTTTGCCCCGGCACTGAAAGACTCGCAGAGGCGGTCTTCCTGAAACACTGTTCTGATATGAGCAGGAACGCCGAGAACCTCGCCTGCATCAGGGCTTACAAAACCCATCAAAATTGACAGGACTGTAGTCTTTCCGCATCCGGACTTGCCCATCATGCATGTTGTCTTGCCGAAAGGAAACGAAATGGATAAATCCTTTAAGACAATCTTTTCTCCAAAAGATTTAGAAACATTACTTAGCTCAATGTTCACTCGCACCCCTCCATTTTAGAAAACATGCGCTTGAGTAAAAAAAGAAATAGCTTTTCAAACAAAAGGCTGATAACTACAATAATCACTGTCCAGGCAAACAAATCTGCGGTGTTTAGATGTATTCTTGCAATGTGCAGCCTCTCGCCAATTGAACCTCGGGGGATGCCGATAACCTCCGCAGCGATGCCGGCTTTCCATGCCATGCCCAGAGAAACATTACATGCCGACAGCAAATAGGGCTTGAGATGCGGCAAATATATGTAGTAAATACGTCTTGCCCATCCTATTTCGAAAACTGTGGCCATTTGAAGCATTCCCTTGTCCAGGCTTTTCATCCCCTGAAGAATGTTGGTATACACAAGTGGAAAAACCATCAAAAATGCGATGAATATGGAGAGCTGAGAAGAACTGAGCCATAGCAGGCAGATGATGATAAACGACACTACAGGCACGGATTTCATGGCAAACACATATGGGCCAAGAAGCCGTTCAACAACCGCGAACTTCCCGGCCGGAACGGCAAAAAGGACGCCCAGGAACATAGCCAAGAAAAATCCCCAGACGATTCTTCCGAAGCTAAACCAAACGGCGCTGAAAAACCCATCGTCCGTCCAAATTGTAAGAAGCCTTTCCACAACAGCGATTGGGGATACCAAAAGCAACCTCTGATTAACTGAAACAGACAGAAGATGCCACAGCGTCAGCGGAAGCAGGACGGACAGGGTTATCCAAAATATTTTTTTATATCTATTCTTAGACTCCATGATAGAAGTCGTCCGAAGGTAAAGCTCCGCCTATAGACTGGGGAGCTATGCCGTAAAGCACTTCCAAATAACCGCGCATAATACGCATCATCTCAGGGCCGGTAATTGAAACGAGGTTGCAGTAAGGGATTGCCCTTTGTGCGATAGGTGCGGCAATGATGCCGAATTGCTCAATAAGCGCGGCACCTTCTTCTAAGTTATTATTGACAAAGTCGGTGGAAGCTGCAAACTCTTCCAAGAAAATCTCAACTGCGCCGAGATTTTGTTCCAAAAATTCAGTGCGGGCAATCAAAACTGTGGTAACAAACTGGCTGTCTGTGTCAAGCGCATTCCATTCTTCATTTAAGTCTATGGCTATGCGCAATCCCGGGAGCTGTGTTTGTGCGACAGTAACAAATGGTTGGGGGAGCAACGCCAGAGCGTGTTCCATGGTGGACATCAGCGCGAGAATTTCAGTTGGCTCTACACGCCAGTCAACATATATATCATTATCGAAAGACATTCCGTTTTCTTCAAATATAAAGCGCATGGCAAAATCTGGAGCAGCACCTCTTCCGGCAGAGAACATTTCTCTGTCCTTTAGGTCTGCTATGCTATGAACCTCTTCGCCGCCGAACTCCACGATATAGAATATACCGCCCGACACGACTGAGATAATCCTCGCTGCGCCGTTTGTATTGTTGTATATAATGGAAGCGAGGTTTGAGGGTACTGCTATTATATCAAGATTGCCCTGTAGAAACTGGGGGGTCAGCTCGTCGGGGCTGCCACCGAGTAGATACTCATAGGTGTTGCGGGTAAGTCCGTTTTGGGCATCATCCAAAAGTTTCACCATGCCCATGCCGCCTGGGCCTCTAAGTGCGCCCAGCCGGATGTGAGCGGGTTCGGGTTCAGTTTCAGCCGGCTCTTGCGGTGCGGAACCGGGTGTGCCGGGAGTTTCCGCAGGTTGGGGTGTTTCTGCATGTGGGGCGGCAGGTGGTGTTGCGGGCTGTTGCGCGCAAGCAGTGAGCAAGGTTGTCGTGAGCACGGCTGCGATTACCAATACTAGAATAAATTTTGATTTCTTCATAAAAATCATGCTTACCTTTCTTAACTTTGTATTTAACGAATTTAGCTGATATTCAGCTCCGAAAAATTATATATTAATGGGTGGGGTATTGTCAAATATGCTAACCCCCGGGAACTCGTTCCCGGGGGCTTAAATCACAGACAAAGCAAGGGCTATCACCGATGATTAGTCCTGTAGCAGCACCTTCTCTTACTAATACTTTGCGAATTGGCTGCGGATGGCATCCATTTCATTTACTATGTCGTCGAGGTCTAGCACCATTTCCATCATGCTGACCTGTTCGTCATAAACGGCAGGGTCTACTTCATCTTTTACTGCGTCTTCGCATATGTGGTAACAAGCGAGTCCCAACGAGACTCCCGTCAATGGTCCGGCAAATGTGGGGTCTCCGGCTGTAACTGTTTCTGCGGCGAGCCCTGCGGCTTCACCTTCGGCTGCGCCGATGATGACAATTACGTTTTCGGGGCCAAATTGCTCCGAAAAATCCTTAACCCTCTTTTGGTTCTCCAGATCCATTGCACCTGCTGCTGTTCAGACGAAGCATTCTGTCGAGGAGAATACAACATCAGCACCTGTGGTTTTGATGCACTCCTCAATCGCCGGGCCCGGTATTCCATCGCGGTCACCGATTATGACGATTTTCTTGCCGTCAAGTTTTCCCATAGCGATTCCTCCTTTCAAAAGTAAAAAAGTAAATTAAAAAATGGAAAAATTTTCCATCTGTCGCGCTTGGTTAGATATGCCTGTTTATCATTGCGTCAATATTTTGTTCGGTGCAATCATCCTTGACAAGTTCTTCAAGTTTGGTGCCGTTTTCGTAAATTGCCATTACGGGCAGGCCGAGGACTTGCTGGCCGATTGCCACGCGGCGGGCCTTGGATGTGTTGAGGGCGGTGAATTTAATCTTATCGCCGTATTTTTCTGCACATCCATGTACAAAAGGCATGAGAGCCTGACAGGGCACGCAGCCATCGCCGTAGAAATCGACGAATATTTTGCCCTCGGACTTGAGAACCTCTTGTTCAAATGTTTCTTTGTTTAGCTCTAGCATTGTTTTATCTCCTTACTGTCAATCAGTTAATGTGCAGTTCTTGATAGATAGTGTTCCGCCTGGGTGGCTGCAATGGCACCGTCTGCGGCGGCGGTTACCACTTGGCGCAGAGCCTTGGCCCTGACATCCCCTGCAGCGAACACTCCCGGGACGTTGGTGTGCATGTTCTCGTCTGTAACAAGATAGGGGCCGTCCATGTCAAGTTTGTCTATGAAGAGTTCCGAATGTGGGTCGAAGCCGATAAAGACAAACAGGCCGAACATTCCGTCCTCATCATCAGCCTCAATAACCCGCAGCTCACCTGTCTTAGTGTCCTCGACAACCATGGAGGACAAAATGCCGTCCCCGCGAAGCTCAGTTACCACGGAGTTCCACATGAACTCAATTTTGGGGTTGGCGAAGGCCTTTTCCTGAATTGACTTTGCAGCCCTAAGTTCGTCACGCCTGTGTATTATTGTAACCTTGCGGGCGAAGCCTGTCAAATATAGGGCTTCCTCGACTGCGGCATCGCCGCCGCCTACAACGAAAACCTCAAAATCTTCAAAGAAATTAGCATCGCATGTGGCGCAGTATGAAACGCCTTTGCCTATAAATTCTTTCTCGCCGGGGCAGCCCATGGGGCGGGGCTGGGCTCCTGTGGCTACAATAACGCACCGGGCTTGATACTCGGCCTTTAGTCCGGTTAGCACCTTCACTCCGCCTTCAAGATTTACATCGGTGATTATGTCGTAAGCCCTCTGCGCTCCGAAGCGCTCGGCCTGCTTGACCATGCGCTCAATAAGGCTTGGGCCTGTTTCTTTCTCAAGGCTGCCGGGATAGTTTTCAATCTCATGTGTTACGACAATCTGCCCGCCATCCATTTCTTTTTCTATAAGCAAAGTGCTCAGCCTTGAGCGGCCTGCATAGAGTGCGGCAGAAAGCCCCGCAGGGCCTGCGCCTATTATTGCAACATCGTATATGTTTGACATTAGTGTGACCATTCCTTTCAAAGAAGTTTGAAGTTACTTAAACGTTTACCTCAAATACAGTCTGTCCGTCCACTTCCGTGCACGCAGCGTCCAGAGCCGTTTCGACAATCTTGCGCCGAAGCTGCTTTTCTTCACCTGCGGTGAGGGCGGGATTGCCCAGCGGATGAGGGATGGCGACTGCGGGAACGATTCTGTTTGCGCCTACTGTGAGGGAGATGGGGGTGACAGTGCAAATGTGTACAACTGGGATACCTGCGCGTTCAATTTCTTTAACCATCGTTGCTCCGCAACGTGTACAGGTTCCTCATGTGGATGTAAGGATTACAACAGAAACATTGTCATCCTTGAGTTTCTTGGCAAATTCCTGGGCAAAGAGTTTGGAACTCTTTGTCGAAGTGCCATTGCCTGTGGTGGTGAAAAATTTGTTATAGAGCTTGCCAATCCGCCCTTCTTTTTCGAGATCTCTGAGCACATCGACAGGCAATACGCGGTCGGCATCCTGGTTTGCATATGAGGGGTCATAGCCACCGTGGGCTGTTTCGTATGTGGCCTCGGTGAGGTCATCTACCCCTGTGATGTCATACTCGCCATATTTGGAGGCACTGGACGACTCAATACGGTCGGGATTATTTTTCGGCACTATTCCACCCGATGTCACGAGTGCCACAACAGCCTTGGACATGTCTTTTACCGCTGGGTTGGGCGGTACCCGGTCGAAATCGGGCATGGGGTATTCGGTTACAAAGGGTTCGCCTTTGAGCTTCTTTAGAAGCATGTCCACCGCCCGCTTTGAACCGCGCTCTTTTTCAAAAAAGTTGACGCGGGCGCCGCCGGGGAGGTACCCCTCTTCAATTGAGGCACCGATTGGCTCGCCCCCTGCCAGCTTTAAGGCCAGGGCGGCCATTGTGGGCACAGCCTTTCTCATCCCTGCCGCACTGCTTCCAGTGGCAACGATAAGCATTTTCTCCTTGAACATCTCGGCACCTGGGTTTTCTTCAAACATTCCTGTGAGCACAGGGATGCCGAGCTCCGCTGAAACCGCATCGCAGATAGTGCCGCAAGCCACGCCGTAACGTCCTGCGTTGAAGGCAGGCCCTGCTATAAACAGGTCTGCGTCTATTTCGCGGATCATGCCGAGGAGGGTTTCCTTAGCCTCACCTAGATTTTCGTTGAAGTAGGAATCCCCGCAGACTATGGTTTTGACAATCTCGGCTTTGTCGCCGAAGGCACCTGCGAAGGCAGTGCCGGGGCCTATTGGGCCGTCGCGAAGTTCAGGCTTGTGGTCTGCAAACTCCTCGCCGCCAATGCCCGCATAAAACTGATTTATATAGTGGACAACTTTGAATTTACTCATCATATCCCTCCTATCGTGCGCTGAGCAAGTTAAAGCCAAGCTCATTTGTGGCACCTGTTATGGCCTGAATTTCAACAGTGATGCTGCCATCGTCCGCTATGTTTCCAGCAAACCCGCCAGCAATTTTCTCTGTATATTCAAGTGTGCCTATAACCTTGTCGAGCTTGGGTAAAGTGATGACCTGATTTGCATTACCGCCTGTGACCAGGGCATCAGCACTCGGGTCGGCATCGGCTAAGGACTGCGAAGTGCCCTCGCGGCCTGCATATTCATCTGTGATGATGACAGTGCGGGTGCCTGTGGCTTCAATTTTCTTGCAGTTCATTATGAGGTCTGTATCAGGATTGCCAAATCCCTCCTGGGAGATTATTACACCATCAAGATCCAGCATGTCAACTAGTTTTGCAGTCCAGTCCGAGGAGCGCACTTTATCAGCTAGATAAACATTTTCATTTGTTATAATCATTGCCGCAAAGTTGAGGGTTTTGCCATGCTCGGCGAACAAATCCTCAACTACGGGGTTGTTTTGATGGTGATAAGTGGTGTTTTTGTCGCAGGCTGAAACGCAGTTGCCGCTTATTATGGCGCCGTCCATGGTTTCAGTCGGGCTGAGGATGGTTGTGATAGATTGCTTCATATCAACTCCGTAGACATAGGTGTCATGCAGCAGCCCTTGGCTCTGGAGCATCTGCACATAGCCTACGCGGGGCAAGTCAGGGAACTTCTTTATGCCCTCTACAAGAGATGGGAAATCATGTGTTTTTACCTCGTCGGGGGTTAGCGTTACCCCAAGTTTGCCGAGGCTGTAAGCCAGCATGAGGCCGGCCTTTCTGGCGGCGGCTTCGTATTCGTAAGCGCTTAGGCCGTCACGGGGTGTGAGGTTTGCCACCAAGTTGTTTGTTTTGGAAAATGGCGTATAATCTGCGCCCGGTCCGGTCATGTCGATTATTCCTTCTTGGAAACCGACGATTTTACCGACTGTGACGATGGCTGCGCCTTTCAAAACATGGGTTTTGCCAGAACCAACAGTGTCTACTTTGGAAATGACTCCTGGGAATATGTCTCCGGGGCCTTCCACTTTGGCTCTCGGTTCGATGACATCTTTTACAGGCGTTATGCGTACACTCTCGCCTGGCCTTGCGATGCTGAAACTGACGGCGGCGAGGCGCTCGTCGTCCAGCACCAGGTCTTCAAGTTCCTTCGCGTTTACATACAAAACGCCGCCTTTGACTTCTGCTTTTTCTGCAAACTGAATATCCCGAATCTGGATATATCCGACTTCTAGCTTCAAATCTAGCCCTCCTTAGGTATAAGTGTATGGTGAAAATTACTTCTATTTAGTGCTCTGCTTGCTGTACGCCGGCACAGCCGGCAGGCGAGGCATCAGTTTCGTGCGTCAATAGCCGAGCGGATTAGGGAATAATCGACGACTTGCATGTCTTTGAGCATATACTCGGGTATGTCTCTTGGGTTAAATTTTTGCGCAACCAAAATACACTCTCCGATAATCCGTACAGACCGCTCATCAGTATTGCCGCATTTTGCGGAGAGAATAACTGATTTATATGGGGTTTCATTGGGCTTGATGCTGCCTGAGAGCGGGTGTGTCAGCAAAGTGTGCCCTTTGTGAATTAAATCCCTAACGTGCAAGAGTATCCCGGTGAGAGTGTCGTCGAGAAACTCTATGCGGAATTCGCCATCGCAGTACTTGTGCACCATAGGGTTGTTTGTAATAAGTATATCCATGTGCTCTCCAGAAACTTCGTACTCTACCAATGTCATTGTATAACAACTCTGCACAAAAGACAAGTGAGCAATTAAAGAAAATTTGTGTATTTTTTAGATGCGTTAAGCAGAGCTGTGTCCGAATTGGGTCAATCATTATGAGCCTGTGGCACTTTACAAAAATCACACATATATTTTACGAAAAGATGCGTTCATTTGTAAATACGAATGTTATATCATTTACCCGAAGTTGAAATCACAAGGAGAATTTTAAGATGTGCAGAAAAGGTAGTTTGAAAGTTAGAGTGGTTTGTTTGCTAGTTATGGCGACAGTCATTGTGGGCGCGCTTGTGGGTTGCGGTGGAAATGGAAATTCGGAAGCAAGCCCGACCTCAGGCACTATTACAGTTTACACGGCTATTGAAAATGTTCTGGCAGGCAGATTGGTTGAAACATTTAACGCTCGCTATCCCGATATAACTGTCAACTTGGTTAGAGATTCTACAGGGGTTATCACATCACGCCTTATTGCAGAAGCTAACAATCCGCAAGCAGACCTCGTGTGGGGCACAGCCGCGTCAAGCCTGATGGTTTTAGAAGATATGGGAATGCTTGAAGCACACGCCCCGGAAGGCCTGGATCGCATTTTGCCGATGTTCCGCTCAGACAAAAACCCGCCGACATGGGTTGGAATCACAGCATGGGAGACAGCGTTTATAATCAACATCCCGGAACTTGAAGCACTCGGGCTCACTGTAGATGATATAAGATGTTACGAGGACTTGCTTCGCCCTGAACTTCAAGGCCATATAATCATGCCAAATCCGGCATCTTCAGGTACAGGGTTTTTGACTGTTGTTGGACTCATGGAACTGTACGGAAGAGACGGCGGCGGATGGGATTTCATGGAACGTCTTGATGTAAACATTCAAGACTACATACACTCCGGAGCCGGTCCGGCTAACATGGCAGCAATCGGAGAAACTGTTGTCGGCATCAGCTTTGGATTCCCGGGAATTTCCCGCTTGCAAGAAGGCGCACCCGTTGCGGTTGTTTTCCCTGAAGCCGGTTCAGGCTGGGACATGGAAGCAAACGCTTTGATTGCAAAAGATAACATTAACCCGGCGGCAAAGACATTTCTAAATTGGGCCATTTCAGATGAGGCGATGGCAATTTACAACGAGGCGTTTCCCATAATTTCAACAGGCGAAGGCGGAAGCTATTACGGTTTTGAGGGCCAAAATCCTGTGGATCAGCTAATTGAGCAGGACTTTGTGTGGATAGCTACCAACCGCGAAGCAATACTAAATGAATGGGAACGCAGATTTGGTAGCTAAGGGGAAACGAAAGTGAGTTTTTTACAAGTTCAAAATGTGGTTAAGCGTTTTGACCATCAATATGCACTTAACGATGTGAGCATCAGCGTAAATAAGGGTGAGCTGGTGTGTATATTAGGGCCGAGCGGCTGCGGAAAGACAACACTTCTGAGAGTGATTGCAGGGCTTGAAAAGTGCGACAGCGGAAAAGTGATAATAGATGGCAAGGACGCAACTAAACTTCCCGCATCTAAGCGCAACTTTGGGATAGTGTTTCAGTCATATGCCCTGTTTCCGAACATGACTGTTATAGGCAATGTAATATTTGCGCTACAGCAAAAATCAAAGGCAAGCAAGGACGAACTGGAAACCCGCGCTTTGGAAGTCCTGAGCATGGTGGATTTAATATCGCACAAGGATAAATACCCGCGGCAGTTGTCCGGCGGTCAGCAACAAAGGACAGCACTTGCAAGAGCGGTTGCAATATCCCCATCCTTCTTGCTTTTGGATGAGCCGCTTTCTGCCTTGGATGCAAAAGTGCGCACGAAGCTCCGTGGGGAGATAAGGGCGATTCAGAAACAGTTGGGTGTTACAACCATAATGGTGACACATGACCAAGAAGAAGCCCTAACTATGGCGGACACAGTTATTGTTATGAACAATGCCGTTGTTGAGCAGGCAGGGCCGCCAACCGTAATTTACACAAATCCCTCCACCGCTTTCGTCGCCGGGTTTATAGGTTCCATGAACTTTATAAAGGGCGATCAGGAAACGGCAGCAATACGCCCCGAAATGGTGAAGATTGTGGGATACCGTGAGAGCTATGACTACTCAGCCAAGGTTTCGGCGATTGAATTTAGAGGGGCCTTAACCCGGGTGTTTGGCAGACTGGGAAGTTCAGAGGAGTTTTGCGTTGATGTATCATCCCAAGACTTTAGCGCACTCAGTTTACGGGAAGGTGCTATGATGTACATGCAGGTGCCGCGGGAGCATACGTTATTTTATCCCGGAGCAATGGGTAGGGCAGTATGATGATGCGTATAAAAAGCAAGTTGGCCGACTTTAGTGTAGGTCAGCTTGCAGTCTTATCTCTTATGATTGCAGTGTTTGTTGTCATCATGGTGTTGCCGCTAGTTTCGCTATTTGCAAGAGCCTTTCAGAATAACGCAGGTGAGTTTATAGGGTTTGATAACTACATTGCGTATTTTGACAATCCTTCTCTTTTGAGGGCTTTATGGAACACCATTGACGTATCACTATCAACGACAGTTATAAGCGTTGTTTTGGGGTTTCTATATGCCTATGGCATAACCCGCACAAATATGAAATTTAAGAGATTCTTTAGGTACATGGTGCTTATCCCGATATTCATACCGACAATTGCCCACGCAGTTGGGCTTATTTCCTTATTTGGAAGGCAGGGCATCATTACAGCTTTGGGTTTTGAAATTGAACTGTTTGGGCGCTTGGGTATAATCCTTTCCCATGTGATATACACACTTCCGCAGGCCTTTTTGATGTTTTTTGTCACCTTGGAATATGCTGACGGCAGGCTGTATGAAGCTGCGGAGTCAATGGGGGTAAAGCCGTTTACGCAACTGATTAAAATAACCCTGCCTGAGGTTAAATATACCTTTATAAATGCAATGTTTGTATGTTTTACCCTGGCTTTTACTGATTTTGGGGCGCCTATAGTAATAGGTGGGGGTTATAGTGTGCTTGCTACGGACTTGTTTGTGCAAATGACGGGTCTGTTTAATTTCAATATGGGGGCGGTGGTAGGCACTCTGCTGCTTGCGCCTGCGGTTTTGGCTTTTGTCATTAACAGGGTTACAAATAGTGCAAACATGGGGGCTATGAGCGCAAAATCAACTAAACTTGTCATAAAAGAAAACCGCACGCGTGATATAGGTTTTTTTGTGTTTTGCTCAATTGTAATACTGTGCTTACTGGGACTAGTTGGCGGCCTGGCGGTGCGGGCGCTCACGGTGTTTTTTCCGTTTGACACCTCGTTTACACTGGCAAACTTTAGTTTTAGCGCTACAACCGGCGGCATAGGAAGTTTCTTTAACTCAATACAAATGAGCCTCTTGACCGCAGTAATAGGCACCGCCTTTGTGTTTGTGTACGCTTACATGGCGGAGAAAATTGACAGGTTTAGCGCTATGCGTAAAATAGCAAAGCTGTTTTCGATGATACCGATGGCTTTGCCGGGTATGGTTATTGGTGTTGGATACATTTTGTTTTTTAACAATCCTAATAACCCCTTTAACTTCGCTTTTGGCACAATCGGAATCCTTGTTGTGGCGAATATTCTGAGCTTCTTCTCTGTGCCGTTTCTTACCGCAACCGGTGCTCTGAAGAAGCTGGACAAGGAGTTTGAGAGCATGTCTGACAGCTTGAGCATACCGCGCTGGAAGCTGTTTTTGCGCGTTACAGTTCCACTTTCATTTCCGGCAATGCTGGAAACCTTTATGTACTACTTTGTGAGCTCAATGGTGACGATTTCAGCGATAGTGTTCCTATACACGCCGCGGTTTAGAGTTGCATCAATTGCAATATCTCATATGCACGCTGAGGGTGTCTTTGCACAAGCGGCGGCAATGAGTTTGTTAATACTACTAATAAATGTCTTGGTTCGCTTAATGTATGAGCTTTCCAATATATTCCACAAACGAAGAGAAAAGAGGAGACAGGCATGAAGATAAAAACAATTATTCTCGACTGGGCAGGAACAACGGTTGACTTTGGCTCGTTTGCACCGGTGGAAGCGTTTATGAGCGCTTTTGAGCAATTTGGCCTAAACCCAACGGCAGATGAAACTAGGGCACCTATGGGGCTTGCAAAGCGGACGCATGTTAAAATGATGCTTGAGGGTGAGCGGCTTGCAGGGGCTTGGCTGGCTAAGTATGGCAGAGCATATAGCGAAGCTGATATTGATGCAATTTACGATAAATTTGAACCGGCACTGTTTAGCGTGTTGGAAAACTATGCAAACCCTCTGCCAAATGTTTTAGACGCAGTAGCGGAACTGAGGCAGATGGGTATAAAAATAGGATCTACAACCGGGTATACAAGGCAAATGATGGATATTGTCGCTCCGCTTGCAAAGGAAAACGGCTATGCACCGGACAATCTCGTATGCCCGGAAGATACAGGCGGAAAAGGCAGGCCTTATCCTTATATGATTTGGCGCAATCTTGAGGCACTGGGCTGCTCGCATATCGGTGAAGTGCTGAAAATTGGCGACACCGAAGCCGATATGCAAGAGGGCAAAGCGGCAGGCTGTCTGAGTGCCGGTATCATTATAGGTTCCAGTGTTCTAGGTCTGTCAGAGCGTGAACTCGCTGCTCTTGCAGATAGCCGTAAAGAGGAATTATTTGCAGAGGCAAGGCAGAAATATTACGCAAGCGGTGCTGATTTTGTAATAGACAGCATCATAGAACTGCCGCAGCTTATTACAATGATTGGAGGCTAAAAGAATGCTTGACTTTATACCTGATAATCCATATATCCTACTGACACCGGGGCCGCTTTCCACATCGAAGGGTGTGCGTGCAGCTATGCTCAGAGACTGGTGCACATGGGATGCAGACTATAACGAAGATATAGTTCAAAATATACGTAGCCGGTTAGTTGCACTTGCTACTAAAGATACTGAAAATTACACAGTAGTCCTTATGCAAGGCAGTGGCTCTTTCTCAGTTGAAGCCTGCCTCGGCACTGCTATGCCTAGAGATGGAAAGCTACTAATTCTGACAAATGGCGCATATGGTGACCGTATGGCGGAAATGGCGCAGGTTCTTGGTATTGAACATACCAAAGTGGATCTAGGAGAAGTCGCCGCCCCGACGGCAGGGGACTTAGAGGAAATTTTGGAAAACGATCCAAAACTTACTCATGTGGCATTTGTGCACTGTGAAACAACGACAGGCATGCTCAATCCTCTAGCTGAGCTATCCGAGGTTGTAAAGAGATTTGGCAAAACCTTGATTGTAGATGCAATGAGCAGCTTTGGCGGTATCCCGATGGATATTGGACAGTTGGGCATTGATTACTTGGTAAGTTCATCAAACAAGTGTGTACAAGGTGTTCCCGGCTTTGGTTTTGTTATTGCAAAGAAAGCTGAGCTTGAAAAATGCGCAGGAAATGCACGTTCGCTTTGTATGGACTTAGTTGGGCAATGGAAGGATATGGACAAATCAGGCAAGTGGCGTTACACCTCCCCGACACATGTAGTCCGTGCATTTTACCAAGCGCTGGACGAACTGGAGCAGGAGGGCGGCATTGAAGCTAGGTATGAAAGATACAAAGAAAACCATCATGTTTTGGTTGATGGTATGCGTGAGCTTGGATTCCAAACACTTCTTCCGGATGAATATCAAGCTCCGATTATTACTTCGTTTTTATACCCCAATGATGAGTTTGAGTTTATGCCATTTTATGAAGCGGTTAAGGCTCAAGGGTTTGTGCTTTATCCAGGCAAAATTTCACAAGCCGACACATTCCGTATTGGCAACATAGGTGAAGTATATCCTGAAGATATGAGCAGGCTGATTAAAGCTATACGCAGTGCTATCTGAATAAAGCATTAAGCAGATTAAAAGGACTGGGCCCTGAACTCCACGGGGCTTGGTCTTTTTGGTTTTGCAATTTGCATATAGCCTAAACCATCCGCCGGACACGGGTGCTGCTCTGTGAAAAAGCGGGGCGGCCTACGTCAGTCACGTCTGCCTTGGCGAAGACTTGAAATCACAGACAAAATTTGTGTTCCGGGACTGCGGCCGCCCCACTTTCCCACAGAGCAGCGCCCGTGCCCGGCTGGCAAATGCTTTGTAACTAACCATGCGGCGTCTTGGTGAAATGAACTTGAAGCATGTTGCCACTTGCTAGTGCTATGTGTTAAAATGGCTGCGTTAGGTGGGAATTTGTGGTGTGAAGTCAGCAACATGTAGCGGTGGTTTGGCAATGTTGCTGTGCGCTAAAAATTTCGAAGTTCGGAGAATCGGAGGATTTATATATGAGACAAATTGGAGCGGGTGACAGAGCCGCAAAGAAAGATGTTGTGGTGGCGCAGTTTGGGGAGGGGAACTTCCTGCGGGCGTTTGCGGATCAGATGATAGATGTGGCAAATGAAAAAGGATTATTTGACGGCGGTGTGGCCATTATAAAGCCGATAAATTTCGGGAATCTTGATGCTTTTAAGCGGCAGGATTTGATGTATACGGTTATTTTGCGCGGCATGCAGGGCGGCGAGAAAGTAGTTGAGAAGAGGGCGGTAAACGCCATCAGCCAAGTTATAGACCCGTTTGAAGATTATGACAGCTACTTAGAGCTTGCAAGAGCCGAAACTCTTAAAATAGTTGTGTCTAATACGACAGAGGCGGGCATTATATATGATGAAAATGATAAGTTTGAAAGCCGTCCCGCAAATTCATTTCCGGGCAAGCTGGCCCAGTTTCTGTTTGCCCGTTATGAGCATTTTTGCGGTGAGGCTGAGCGCGGGCTGATAATGCTGCCGTGTGAATTAATTGAACAAAGCGGCACAAAATTGCACGAATGTGTGATGAAGGTTATTGCACTCTGGAAATTACCGGAGGATTTTGCCAAATGGATTAATGAATCCTGCATTTTCTGCAACTGCCTTGTGGACAGGATCGTTTCAGGCTATCCCGCGAAAGAGGCCGAGGCTTTGGAGCGGGAACTGCTGGGTTATCACGATGAGCTTATGGTTGTGGGGGAACCCTTTGGGCTATGGGTTATAGCAAGCGGTAAACATGAAGAGGTAGCGGCTGCGTTTCCGCTGGACAGGGCGGGGCTTCCGGTGGTGTTTACTGATGATGAGAGGCCATACCGCGAGCGTAAAGTGCGCCTGCTAAATGGGGCACATACCTCAACGGTGCTGGCGGCATATCTCATGGGGCTTGAAACTGTGGATGAAGCAATGGCGCAGCCGGCCGTGCGGGCGTTTATAGAAAAGACTCTTTATCGCGAGATTGCGCCTACAGTCGCCCTCCCTCGCGACGAGGTGCGCGCATTTGCAGACTCTGTAATTGAGCGTTTTGAAAATCCGTTTTTGGCGCACCAGCTTTTGAGCATTGCCCTAAACTCGGTGTCGAAGTGGAAATCCCGGCTGCTCCCCACATTTAAGGACAGCCTCTTCGAAACAGGGGTGCTCCCAGATTGCATAACCTTTAGTTTGGCGGCTCTGGCGGCGTTTTACCGAAGCGGAGAGCGTGGTGATGGATGCCTCATAGGCAGGCGGAGCATCGGAGAGGGCAATACATATGAAATCCGCGACGATGCGCATGTGCTGGACTTTTTTGCGGATAATGCGGCACTTTCTGCTGAGGACTTTGTTTCGAAATTTTTGTCAAATACGGAGTTCTGGGGCGAAGACCTTAGCACAATAGCAGGGCTACAAGAAGCCATACTAGCACACCTAAATGAAATTGACTCAAAAGGCATGGCTGCCGCTGTTAAAGCGGTTGTCTAGGGCTGGGGGATATATGAAACTACTTAAAATAAACCCTACAGACAATGTGGCCGTGGCTCTGGAAGAACTCTCAGACGGCGAAATGGTGAATGTAGATGGTGCAGAGATAACTGTTTTAGAAACTGTGAAGGCCGGGCACAAGCTGGCCATTTCTGATATAGCTACAGGGGAAGCTGTAACGAAGTATGGACACCCCATAGGAACTGCTACAGTGGACATTTCAATCGGACAAACCGTGCACACCCACAACCTCAAGACGGCTTTGGACGGTGTGCTGGAATATACTTACAACCCTAGTAAAAAAGATGCGGAAAAGACCTCGCCAACAATGTTTAGAGGCTACCGCCGCAAAGATGGCAAGACAGGTATACGTAATGAAGTTTGGATAATCCCCACAGTGGGCTGTGTAAATGCGACTGCCCAAAAGCTGGAGGCCGAAGCGAAGAAGCTCGCTAAAAAGCACAGCAGCATAGATGGTGTCTACTCCTTTTGCCACCCCTACGGCTGCTCACAGCTCGGGGATGATCATGAGAACACGCGTCGTGCAATCACAGGCCTTATTGACCACCCCAATGCAGGGGCGGTGCTGGTGCTCGGCCTGGGCTGCGAAAATAATGATGTAGCCGGGGTCAAGAAGCTGCTCGGCGATTTCGACCCAGACAGGGTGAAATTTCTCATCTGCCAAGACTGTGAGGATGAAGTCGAAGCGGGAATCAGAGCAATGAGTGAGCTTATTGAATTTGCGGGGGCGTTTGAGCGCGAAAATACTCCTATGAGCGAACTTGTAGTAGGCTTAAAATGCGGAGGTTCTGACGGCTTTTCAGGAATAACCGCAAACCCGCTGGCTGGGGCGTTTGCCGACAGGCTTATTTCAGAGGGTGGTGCTATAATCCTCACTGAAGTGCCTGAAATGTTCGGCGCGGAAACAATTCTCATGGACCGCTGTGAAACATCGGAGCTATTTGAGCGCACCGTAGCCATGATTAATGACTTTAAGAATTACTATATTAAAAATGGGCAAAATGTATATGAAAACCCATCTCCCGGCAACAAGGCCGGCGGCATTACAACCCTTGAAGACAAAAGCCTCGGCTGCGTTCAAAAGGGTGGCAGCACAAATGTTATGGATGTGCTGGGCTACTGCGAGCCTGTCAGAACACGCGGGCTGAACCTTCTCACAGGCCCGGGCAACGACTTGGTTTCCGTCAGTGCTATGACAGCCAGCGGAGCACACCTGATTCTCTTTACCACAGGCTTAGGCACGCCCTTCGGCGCCCCAGCCCCAACTGTGAAAATCTCCAGCAACACTGCTCTTTATGACAAAAAACGCAACTGGATTGATTTCGATGCCGGCAGGCTGCTCACAGGGGTCAGCATGGAAGTTTTGAGAGATGAACTGTACGAATACGTCCGTGCGCTGGCCTCAGGAGAAACTGTAGCCAAGAATGAAACTTTGGGCGCAAGGGAGTTTACTATTTTTAAGACAGGAATTACGCTTTAGGGGTGCTAAAAATTTAATTTAATGACACGGGCCCCTGCATGTGAAACCCTATTGACGGCGGGTTTCGCATGCAGGGGCTGCGGATTTATGTCCATATGTTTTGTGGAGGTTCCGCTATGTGCTAGCTATACCATTTGCTGTGGGGGAATTTTCGGATAGCTGCGGCCTTGCTCAGAACTTCCGGCATCTCCAGCACTTCAAGGAACTTTTTGATTTCAGGGCGGTTGCTGCCTTGCCTCCACGCAACAACAAGGTGTATATAGTTGTTACAGTCAGTAACGGCAACTGGAACAAAGGCTATCCGTGATCTCACTGCACTTAAATTAGGAAGGCTCGGGCCGCCTATGGTAAAGCCCTCACCGTCAGCAATCATTTGTGTAAGCAGTAGGTAGGAGCTGACATATACTATCCGGCTTGGCTGAAATCCGTGGGCACTGCAAATATCCAGCATGGTTTCACGCCTTGAGGACACTTCCAAAATGAGCGGTTTGCTGCGCAAGAACCTGAAATCGCTCCCGTCTATGTCACAGTAGGTCTGAGGAACTACAAAATATTGATCTAGTGTACAAATTCTGCGGCAATCCAGTTCAGGGTCACCCTTGGTTTCAACTGAAAATGTAAACACTAAGTCAAGATTACCGCAAAGCAGCATATTCCTGAGATCGTAATGCTTGTAATAACCGGTCGTCACTGTGCAAGCAGGGTAAAGTTCATTGTGCTGCTGCGCAGATGCAAGCATTAGTTTGATGGGCTCAGGATCGTGAAGTGCTCCTATTTTTAAGCACTCGGAACAGTGTTTTTCTTTTGTGTGGAATATTTCAGAGGCAGCAAAAACAAAACGCTTATAGACTGGATCAAGTTCGGCATAAAGGCGCTTTCCTTCGGTGGTAAGCATTGCCCCCTTGTGGCTCCGCACAAGAAGTTCGACCCCGAGCTGGCGCTCCATCTCAGTAATGGTTGAGGACACCGCGGGCTGGCTTATATAAAGCTCGCGTGCGGCAGCAGAAATGCTGTGAGCATTTGCCACAGCAAGAAAAATTTCAATCTGTTTTACAGTTATGTTCATAGTTATGAACATTCCTTTCGATAAACTAGCAGCTCAAATAACAAAATGGACAGACAATGCAGCCGATTTAAGAATGTTTGTTTTGCTCATTATTTGCTGCTTTGCGCAGGGGAGTAAATCCCCTGCTTTTATTATAGCTGTTTTCAGTATTATTACAAGAATTTTGCGTCTGAACTTGCTTAGATAGGCCATAAGAAATCAGTATACCCCTGCGATTGACATCTAAAGCACGGTTTAAGTATCATTAGGCATCTGAAAATGGAGGCACCGGAATATTGAAAACAGCCGTCATAACAAATATACAAAGCTATTCAATTCACGATGGGCCGGGTATCAGAACAACGGTGTTTATGAAGGGCTGTCCGCTGTCGTGTGCATGGTGTGCTAATCCGGAAACCCTCTGCGGAAAGCCTGATATTTCATATAATTCAAACCTTTGTGTGCACTGCGGGCGTTGTGCTGAGAGCTGCGTCCAAGGTGCGGTTGACCTAGAGCGGAAGTATATTATTGATAGAGATAAGTGTGCCAGGTGTTTTGACTGTGTTGGCGTATGTTTTTATGGGGCTCTTGCTCAGCAAGGGGAGGAAATGACAAGTGCAGAGGTGTACGACAAGGTTCGCCGAGACAAGATGTTTTATGATAGCTCCGGCGGCGGGGTGACCTTTTCCGGTGGAGAGCCACTTGTAAAACCGCAGTTTGTTGCAGAAGTGGCTGAGAGACTCGGTTTTGAGGGGATACGCTCATGTGTTGAAACCTGCGGAGCAGTGCCGTGGAGTGCGTTTGAGACAATACTTCCTTATGTGGAGCTAATATATTTTGACTTAAAGCTCATTGATGAAAAGAAGCACCGAAAATACACAGGTGCGGGAAATTCCCTCATATTAGAAAACGCGCAGCGGATTAATGCAGGCTGTGTGGATGTGATTTTTCGCCGGCCATTAATACCTGAGATAAATGCCGATTTAGAGGAGACAGTTGCAACAGCGGAGTTTTTGCAAAAAATGGGTAGTCCGCAACTTGAGTTATTGCCATATCACCGGCTGGGGCTTTCGAAGTATGAATTGCTGGCAATGCAGTGTAACTTGAGTGAACTGCAGCCAGCTGAAAAAGGTAATGTTGAGGCTGTCTGCAATGTATACCGGCAGCATGGGATAAAGTGCAAAATCGTGAGTTAACTACACAAATAGGGAGGGAAGCCGTTGTTTATCGGGATTAATGAAGCTCTGTTAAAGCGCATTGACGGACTAAAGTTGAGTCAGCGAAATAGTGATTGGCGTAATGCGGTTAAGGCCGCCCCGTGGCGTATAAGCGCGGATAGAGAGCAGTGGACTGTCAAATCTTGGACACAGACTGAAGATGAGGATATTCAAATCCGCCGTGCGAAGCTAGTTGCGGCGGTGTTAGACGGCATAGAGATAAATATACACCCCTTTGACGAAATTGTGGGACGCCCCACCCCTTGGGTCATCGGATGCTGTACAGCAATTGACGTCAATGGGGATTACATTCCCGGATTGCTTTCTGATAATGAAATAGATCTTACAATGGGGGCGCACACAAGTATAAATGGAGAATCTGCGGCGATTTTGCGCAGAGCAGTGGAAGTCTTTGGCGGAAAAACTATGCGTGAAGCGACTACGGAAGCCTGGAGGCAGCTTGTGGGGGAATGGGCCGAAAACGCTGAGGCGGCAAAGCTAAAGGATCCTTCCCTTGATGCGGCAATAACCGGTCAAAGTACGAGTGTCCTTTCGTGGAGGAAAATCTTGCGGGTGGGCCTGTACGGGTACTTAGAAGAGGCGAAGGCTCACATCAATGAATTTCTGCGTAAAAAAGATTCCGATATAGGTAAGTTCTACTTCTGGCAGTCTTCAATTATTGTCCTTGAGGCGGTGATTCGGCATGCAGGCAGATATGGCGAACTAGCGGCACGAATGGCCGCCGAGGCCGGTGGGGCCGAACGCGAGCGGCTGACAAAAATAGCCGAGGTCTGCAAGTATGTGCCTCAAAACCCGGCCCGCACATTCCATGAGGCGCTCCAGTCCATGCAGTTTTGCAACCTAGGTAAAATGCTCGAAAATCCTACCCAGAATAATTGCCACTGGGGAAGGGCAGATCAGTATCTCTATCCGTTTTTTATAAGGGATTTGGAAAGCGGCATTCCATTGGAAGAACTCAGTTCTCAATTTGCAGACTTGGTAGGCAGGTGGGGCACTCAGACCTTTGTCTCAGGGGCAACACAGAAAGAATCACATCAAATAAATTTTGGCATCAACAGCATAATGGTCGGAGGTTTGGGACAGGATAATCAAGACCAATCCAATGAACTGAGCTATTTGACACTTCACTTAGCCGCTTTGCTAAATCTCTCCTCGCCAACGGTATGTCTTAGGTGGAACGAGAAAACACCAAAATGGCTGATGAATAAAGCTATACGCACAAATTTGAAAACCAAGGGAGGGATTCCTCTTTTCGAAAACGATGAGGTAGTGGTTAACAGATATCTCAAAGATGGGATCCCGTTTGCGGAGGCGGTGGAATGGGTGAGCCTGGGATGTGTATACCCTTGCCTTCCGACCAGGGCAGAACACTATGGGGCAGAAGGTGTTGCTGCATTTAATCTGGCGGGATTGCTGCATCTTGTTTTGCATAATGGAACTGATATAAACGGAAATCAGACAGGTTTGCAGACGGGGAATCCACGAGAGTTTAAGTCTGTGGAAGCGTTATATGAAGCGTTTTTGAAGCAGCATGAATTTTTCTGCCATAGGATTTTTTGGCTTGGAGCAGTTGCCAGAAATGTGCAGTCAGCTTATTTCCGCACGCCGCTTCTTTCAGTGCTCGGCATAGAAGCTAGTATGGAACTAGGGCAGGATTTGCTGCTGCCGCATCCGGATTATTCAATGTATGGTATGTCCGACAGAGCCATTATAGATGTGGCGGACTCACTAATTGCAATTGACAATCTTGTTTTCAAAACCAAAACCCTTACGATGAGTCAATTGATAGATGTTTTGGACAGCGATTTTGAAGGGGTGAGGGGAGAGGAAGTAAGACAACTGTGTCTGCGCCAGCCCAAATTCGGAAATGATATTGCGGAGGTTGATGAGTTGGTTTGCCGTATAAGCAAGGACTCTGTCGGGATTATCCGCGCATATGATAATGCGCCTTTCCGCCCGATGATGATTTCTCGCGAGGGTTTGGCCTGGCACTACTTCGGAGGCAGGGGCGTAGGGGCTCTTCCTAATGGCAGAAAGGCTTTAGCCCCTCTCAATGACGGTTCGCTGTCGCCAATGCGGGGCGCGGACAAAAATGGGCCTACAGCGGTGCTGCGCTCAGCGTTGACGGCAAATTACAGCGAGGTTTCCTACGCCTCGGTACTCAATCAGAAGTTTTCGGCATCGCTGCTTGCAGGGGATGAGAATATTGAAAAACTCATTGCGTATACAAATGCCTACATGTCCTCAGGCGGCTCCCATATCCAATATAACATCATAGATACGGAAGAACTCAGGGCGGCGAAACTTAAGCCGGAGGAATACAGTGACCTAGTGGTGCGTATTGGGGGGTTTTCCGCATATTTCGTTCAGCTTTCGCCTGAGATACAAGACGATGTAATCTACAGAAAAGAATACAGCATTTAACGTGCATTTGCGGTTATAGATTTTCAATATAACTGCTGCTGAAATACGAATCATATTTTTTTAGGAGGAGCAAAATGAAAAAGCTAGTAATAGTCCTGTTGGCAGTCTGCCTGTTATTCGTTGCGGCATGTGCGCCTGCTGCAACACCGGGTCCCGCCGGCCCCGGACCCGCACCTACCCCTGACGCACCTGCCCCTGTCCCTCCCCCTGCTGCACCTGTTCCGCCACCAGCGGTGACAGTGCCGACGGTTCCGGAGCCAGGGGCACAACTCGCAGAGCATATTGACGTGACAATTGACAGCGGTGGCTTGGCGGTTATTAATCCGTTTATGCCTACCGGAAATACCGGCGCGAGCCAATGGACATATACGCTGATATATGACAGGCTTGTTGAGGAGTTAGGAGATGGCCTATATGGACCGATGCTTGCAACATCGTGGAGCACAGAGGACTATCAGACATTTGTATTCAATTTGCGTGAAGATGTGTATTTCCACAACGGAGAGCCATTCACAGCCGAAGATGTTGCCGGGACAATAAGGGTGGCGCTTGAGAACCTTGGGTCAATCGGCTTTGAAAGGTGGCGCACTGTCGAATCGTGGAATGTAATAGATGATCATACAATTGAAATCACTTTAGCATCTGTTCACCTTGATTTCCTGTTCGACATCTCAGCTCCAGCGGGAGGAATAATTCACGAAGCCTCATTTAGGGCAAATGCGGAAGAAGGGGCATGGATTGGCACAGGGCCATTCAAAGTCACGGCATTTTCAACTAATGACTTTGTGACAGTGGAGCGGTTTGACGATTACTGGGGTGAAGCACCGCCTACTAGGAGCATGTCTCTTCGTTTTGTGCCTGAAATGGCGACACGCCTTGTGATGCTGCAAAACAGGGAGAGTCATCTCTGCTTCGGAATCAGCTCCGAAGATTTGCCAATACTCCAAGCTGATCCCGATTTTCAGATTATTCCGCTGACTATGAACGCGCCAAACGGCCTGGGATTTAATATGGCCGACCCTCTCATGGCTGACCCGAACTTCAGGAGAGCAGTGCTACATTCGCTTAATCTCGAAGAAATTGCGATGGTTGCAGCGGGCGACGGAGCCAGGGCTCCGGAAGATGGGAATATGTGGGGTCTAATAACACCTTACCGGTTAAACAATATTCCCAGATGGGAGCAGAACCTTGATTTAGCACGTGAGTATCTGGCGGCCTCTCCATATGCGGGAGAACCGGTTGAAATTTCGGCAGGTGTTGCCACAAATATAAGAGCAGCCGAGATTGTTCAGCATCAACTGGGTCAAGTGGGCATTGATGTAGTAATCAATGCGATGGATATGGCCAGTTGGGTGGCCTATGTCGCCTATGGGAATAACCAAAGCCAGATGTGGATAAACGGCGTTACATTCACCCTTAGCCCAATTGCCTCCGTGACTAACATTTACCTGCCGGGTATGGGTGTCAACAGAACTTCCTTTAACAACCCTCATGTAACAGCGATTATTGAGCAGCTTCAGGGAGAAACGGACGCAGATACACGCCGGGCACTCTTCACGGAGCTTCAAGAATTTATATCGGCAGACCCGCCGATGGTAAATTTGTTCTGGCGCATATTCGGAATTGCCGCAGTAAACGAATTGGGTGGATTGCAGCTAAGTCCTGATTCATTCAGGCACAATTTGAGAGGTATATATATGGCTGCGTAATAACACTGCAATCCTACATACAAGCACAAGGGGCGCAGGGGCAGGAAACACGCCCCTGCCCCCTGCTTTATCAGGGTATCAAAGTCTGTCAAAATAATCAAAAGGAGAAGCTGGTCTGTGAGAGAATTCAAATATAAGAGATTATTTGAACCGGTCAAACTAGGGAATACAATGTTTCGCAATAGAATATTTGCCTCAGCTACGGGATACCAAGATATGTCGGTTGATGGGATTCTGCCGCCGGAAGCACATGCGTATTATGAGCGCAAAGCTATAGGTGGAGCCGCCGCAGTGACGGTTGGAGAATGCGTAGTAGATTCCAAAATGGGGCGTGGAGCGGTGTATCATACGGTTTTGGACAATCCGTTTGCCGAGCACTCGCTAATGAGATTAACTTCCGCAGTAACCCGCCACGGCGCAATTGCATCAGCGGAGCTCCAACACGCAGGGATGTATGCCAACCGTTTCAGCGGCATGCCTTGTGGTTTCTATGCGGGAAACCCCGGCGTCGCATATGGCCCGGTGGCCTGTGAAATTGAGGGCAAACAGGTGCTTGCAATGGATGAGATAGCAATTGAAGAAGTTATCTCGGCATATGCAAATGCGGCACTCTTTGCAAAAAAATGCGGCTTCGGCATGGTGACAGTTCACGGGGGGCATGGCTGGCTGCTGTCGCAATTTATATCACCATTTATAAACACACGTACAGACCGGTGGGGCGGCAGCATTGAGAACAGAATGCGTCTGCCATTAGCTGTAGCTGGAGCTATCCGCAAGGCCTGCGGAGCGGGCTTTCCAATTGAAATGCGCATTTCAGGTTCTGAATGTCACAGTGGTGGCTATGATATTGACGAGGGAGTGGCTATTGCTAAGATGCTGGACGGGCATGTTGACCTCATCCATGTGTCAGCAGGCTCACATGAGGTTGAGGAGGTCTTTACCGTTACGCACCCGAGCATGTTTTTAGAGGATGGATGTAATGTCAAGTTCGCCGCAGAAATAAAGAAGCACGTCAAAACCCCTGTTGCAACGGTAGGGGCACTCGCAGACGGGGAACTTATGGAAGAGATAATTGCGTCAGGGCAGGCCGATATTGTGCAAATTGCGAGGGGGCTTATAGCTGACCCTGACCTTCCCATGAAAATCCGTGCCGGCGGTGAAGTGAGAAAGTGTATGCGCTGTTTGCATTGTTTTTCAGTTTTGTTAAACGAAGGGCAGTTCTACTGCGCAATAAACCCCGAGTCGGGGCGTGAACTGGAATATAAATCTGACACATTGCCCAAAGTGTCAAAAAAAGTGCTGGTAGCAGGAGGCGGGATAGCCGGGCTTCAAGCCGCACTTACCTGTGCGGAGCGCGGGCATAACGTCACGCTCTGCGAAAAATCTTCACAACTAGGCGGAGTTTTGAAATGTGAAAAAAATGTGCCGTTTAAGGCGAAATTGGACGAGTATATTGAGCAGCAGATTAGACTTGTCAAAAACATCGGTGTGGACATACGTGTGAACACTGAGGTTACGCCGGAACTGGCCGCCCGGGCTGAGGTAGATGTAATTATTGCGGCGCTTGGTGCAAGGCCTGTATTTCCCGATATTCCAGGCGCAGTGAAGAATAATGTGCTCACGGCGGAGGAGGTGTATACAAACCCTGAAAAAGCGGCCGGCCGCGTGGTGATTCTAGGCGGAGGGCTTGTAGGTGTTGAGTTGGCGATTTATCTGGCAAAGCTAAACCGCAGCGTAACCATAATAGAGCAGATGGAGCAGCTTAACGACGGCGGAAATATGATGCATGCAAAGGCAGTTGCGGTTGAGATTGACAAGTGTGGTATTGAACTGCTTACAGGGACGGCAGCCGTGGGGATTACAGATGAAGGTGTGGCCTGTGAAAACGGATCAGGAGTGTTTACAAAAGCTGCGGATATTATCATATCGGCTGTAGGCCAAAGCCCTCTCTATGAGCAGGCGGCCGCCCTGAGGTACAGTGCTCCGGAATTTCACCAAATTGGGGACTGTATAACCCCTAAAAACATAATGGCAGCTACCGCACAAGCTGCTGCGGTGGCGCGTGAAATAGGCAGGAGATAGGAGAGGCTGGCTGTATCCATGTAACAAGGGGGCTGTCGCTTACACACTATGGGAGAAAAATTAAGCCTATATAAAGACAAACAAATCCCCATAGTAGCAAGACCACAGGGACTGTAGGGGCAATATGAAGATAGGAAACACGCAAAAAGGAATTACGAGTAAATAAAAGGCTCAGCGTACTCGAACATGGAGAGCTCGCTTTCGGTTAAATCCATTTTTGAAACACCCTTTTTCTTGCAATATGAAGTCATTGCCCGATAATCATACTCAATCACCAAAGGTCGCTTAGGCGCTGTTACATACCCTCCGGCAAGCTGAGCCTTTGAATCAAGCTCACGCCACCCTTGTTTTTCGTTTTCAGTTAACATCTAAATCACCCTCCAGTGTGTATTCTGCAATGACTTTTTGTGCGACATCCTCAAGAAACTCCATTCTATACTCATGAAGGCGTGTTGGAACCTGCGTTGCACCTAGCATTTTTGAATAATGTTCTGCAAGACTCAGATTTTTCGCCTCAAAAAACACATAACCACCAAACCCGTTAGCCAAGGATAACTTCATCGCGATGGCAAAGAGGTGGCCACCAACTCCTTCATATTGTTTGTTGAGGCCCGTGTTATTCGGAGCACTTTCGATTAAATGAACGTAAACAGCACCCCTGATGACTTCAGCAGAGACCAAACCCTGAATAGTAATGTCATCTTTTATCAAAAGTTTATAGATGTTTGTTTTACGAAGTAGCGGATCTTGCCAATTAAAAAACCAGCCACTGTCAGCCAGCCCGATAAGGTCATTTTCGGCTACAAGTGAAAATACGGTTTGCATAACTTTACCGGTAGAGACTTCGACTAAACAAGGAGTTAGCTTGTCTATAAGAATATCAATCTTCACATGTACACCTCTTTCCTATAGTCAATTATACAACAATTACAAAATTATGTAAAGAAATTGAAAAAAACATTTTGCTCGGATTTATTTAGGGTCTGCTGTAAAACCTAGCGACAATAAGATATTATGAAAAAATCGCTAAAAAAAGACGAAAATAACTTTCGATAAAAAAGTCGCAAAGAAGCCCTAATAATGTGCGCAACATTCATGCACAG
>Ga0209755_10000508_pt1 | contig 70932 bp, 70 predicted proteins | sample TergutCo191P1_FD_187301 | JGI IMG/M metagenome (GOLD analysis project Ga0209755, IMG submission 187301) | Cornitermes sp. P1 segment gut microbial communities from Petit-Saut dam, French Guiana - Co191P1 (SPAdes) (version 2) | ecosystem: Host-associated > Arthropoda: Insects > Digestive system...
ATCAAAGTCTGCGTTTATATCATCTGTCTCATAACAAATATGGTAAGGACAAACTCCGTTTTTTTTGAGAATTTTATTGACGGAAGACTTTTCGTCTAAGGGTTCAACCAATTCTATAGTCGGATTGTCTTTTTTGTAAAGAAAGCATATTTTAACCCGCTGAATGTTATCAATAAATTCTTCTCTCATAGTGTATTCTGCTTGAATATATTCCATTGATGAGCTCGCTATGTTATCCGTTGCATAACCTATATGATGAAACCTAAAATGCTTAAGCATTATTCTACCTCCTTACTTAGAATAAAACATTCCTTTTCTGCATAATCGCAAATTTTTAATTCGAATTTCCCAGCTCCAAGCGAAACAAAGCCTAAATCTTTATAGTGATTTTCCACAAATTTATTTTTCGCCGTCGGCAAATATTCACCTGTTATTTTTTCAAAACTATTTTCTTTTGCGTATTTTGCTATTGCGTTCAGAGTAAAATTCTCCATTCCCCTCTTCAACACTCGGCAACTCATAAACCACGATTCTATGAACAAGCTTTTGTCCTGTTTTTCCAGAATTACTACTGCAATCAATCCATTGTCGCCAAATTTATCTTTAAGAGAAAAAGCAAAATTTTTATAATTATCATTATTTGCCAAATTCCGGATATCGGTTTCCGAATAGCGAACCGTGCGCAAATTGAACTGGTTACTCCTTTGGGAAAGCTGCGCAACTCTGGGTATATTGAATTTCGTGAATCCTTCAACTTCGCATTCCATGTCCAAACTCTTCAAAAAATCGTCCTCATTTGCGAACGATTGTTCAAATGTCGCTCTCTCCGCCTGTTCTCTATACTGCTTAGTCCTCTCCTTATCTTCCTGCGAAAAAGATGCTGTTTCAAAAAGATTTTCACCATACAGAAATTCAAGCCATTCCGCCGGATCTTTCGGTAGCTCTGGAATACATACTGTTGGCAAGTTTTGCCGAACAATTTCACGTTCGGCAGGATTGTCATCCAAGAAAATTATAGAATCAAAACCTATATTCAATATACTTTGTATTTTACGAATATTATCCGCTTTATTTTCCCAATTTGCAATGAAAACGGAAATGTCATCCAGTTTCAAAACCATTTCAGGGTGCTTTTCAAATACCTCTTTTGCTATGCTTTCTTCGTTTTTCGAACACACTGCCAAAATTATACCACGTTCTTTCAGTTTTTTGAGCCATTCTTGAAATTCAACAAAAATCTTGCCTATGCCAAGTCCATGTCCCAGTTTCAAATTTTCCAAGCCATCGTCACCTACAATGCCACCCCACAATGTATTATCCAAATCCAAAACCACGCATTTCTTGAAAATCCCCTTGCTAGCACAAATTATGTCAAATATGCGACTGGCAACAATTGGCAAGCTATCTATGGAAAGAACCATCTCCGTGCTTGCGTAAATTGCCGGAGAGAACATGAAATTTCTGCCGTATTTGTTCTGAATGCTCGCTATGTCCAGAATATGGAAATCCGAATTTTGCGTAGCTAAATTCATCAAATCAAAATTCAGTTTGCGAATTTGATAAACAAAAGATGTTTCCTGTTTGTTTGAAAAACTGCCAAACACTGAATCATCTATTTCAGCATAATTGAAATAAATAATTTTTCCATTGAATGAATTCAAAATTTCTTTTATGAATTGTAATCTCTGCTCTGTATTTTTGCCGAGAAGTTTGTGAGCACTTTGGAATACAATTGTGAAATCGGCGTTGAATTTGTGCAACTCTGAGTTCTTGTCAAAGAATTGTATTTCTATTTGGCTGAAGTCCGCTTCAAAAAGTTCTACGTTGAAATTGCGAGACTGTCCCATTCCCTTTATTGCCGTAGCTAAAAGCTGCGTAGCGGTGTCGCCTAAAAGGGCAACCTTAACTTGTGGCAAACCAGCAAGATTCTTTTTTAGATTAAGTTTTAATTCTGCAAAAGAAAGCATTTGTCAACCCAATTTCGTTATTGCCATTACATCTAAACTTGAACGATCTAAAGATAAGCATTTTGGAGAAACAAAAACTTGTTCAACCTTGCTATTTTTTGATATATATATGCCAGCACCGATTAAAGTTTTGTCTCTTACTATTGCTGTGTTTTTGACAGTGCTGCTTGCTCCTATAAAACAATTGTTTCCTACCTGCGCATGTCCGCAAATGCAAACATTCGCAGAAATAAGATTAAAATTTCCAACAACGCAATTATGCCCTATGACAGAACTTTGGAAAAAGATATTTCCATTTCCTACTTTAGAAAAGCAATCTATAGCCGTATTTGCTAGAATTATATTTGCCTCTCCAATGCTTTCGTAGTCCGTTATTACGCTTGGGTGAATGAAATTGGGAAACTCATAGCCTTTATCATTCAAAAATTCGTAAATTCTCTGCCTTACCAGATTCATTTGCTTATAGCCAATAGCTATGTAAATATTATATTCGTTTGGAGGATAGCATTGCTCCAAAGTTTCAAGTTCTACTACCGGCAAATCCAAAAAAGTATCATTTTGGATGTAATCTCTATTCACTGCAAAAGCAACTACATCCGCAGCATTATGCTTTTTTATGTGAAAGTAAAGTTGATTCGCTAAATCTGTTGTGCCAACAATAATGCTTTTCATTTATTTCTCCTTTCCTCTTCAACAATCACCCTAACCCATTTTGTCATATCATCCATTTTACACAACATTTCTTCTATTGAACCAAATCTAAGAATCATTGCACCTAATGCTTTATTTCCGCCGCTAAATGCTTCAACAATATCGCCATTTGTGCAATATAGCTCAAATTCAATTAGATTATTTTTCCTAAATGACTCTTCAATATAAACATCTTTTAATATGCCTGTTGTATGACTATGAACCACATAAGAAGCCCAAAAGCCATCCGTTTCAACCAATTTTAAATCTGAGCAATCCATACCTAACGCAGCTTTAATAGTATACTCTACCATATCTACGCCAGTTGCATACTTTGTAACCTGCGGAATTAAGTTTCCACCGTTTCTAGGAGCAACTTCCATTAAAATTACATTCTCGTTCTTATCAATTCTAATGTCAAAATTGTATGCACCAGTTTTCATCCCCAAAAGAGTAAGCAAACGTTGAATTTCATTATGAATTTTGGTATGGATATTTTTTGGCTTTATGTATGGAAAGCTTTCTCCAATTGGCACGAATGGATTACTGGAATTGACCTCAAAATGCTCATTGGCAAAACATCTAAAAACTAAATCTCCATTTACAGAAAAACCATCACCAGCTATTTGATAGCCTTCTTTTTCTACAAATTCTTCAATTATAAAACGCTTTGCTCTCGAAAATGATAAAGCATATTCTACTTGTTCCTTTAATTTTGAAATATCAGTTAATTTTGTTACACCTTTACTACCAGCAGCATCAACAGGCTTAATGATAACTGGTAATTTAAAAATACCAATTTCTACAACAGCATCTTCTATTTTAGAGTAACCTTTTGCAAGAGGCGTGTTAAAGTTATTTTTTAGCAGAAAATCCCTAAACATATCTTTATTTGTTAATATTTCAACGGAATTATACGGACTTGTAGGAAATCCCATTTTTTCGCATACATACGCAGCCGTAGTTGCGGATGGGTCCGATGCATAACAAACAACCCCATCAACTTTAAGGCTTTGAGCAAGTTCCAAGACGGCATCTTTATCGGTAGTACTCACATTATGATATTCGTGTGCAAATTTATGACCAGGATTATCAGGAAGATAATCACAGGAAATAACATAAAAACCCATATCAGCCGCCGTTTTTATTACAGGCACTTGAAAAGAAGAACCGCCAAGCATAAGTACTTTTTTCATTCTCTAACCTCTCTTTTTATACACACAGTTTACAAGTTGCTCATATCCAAAACGCTTTATCATATTGTATTTCTGTTTTAAATAATCTAAACCGTCATTTTTTACAAAAAAACTTTCCGCAGCTTGTGGCAAATGTGTTTTATCTTCAGCTTCAAAAGCTATTTTCAAAGCCATTAACCCCCCTTTACGTACTATGCCATCTAATTTCAGCAAATGCTCATAGGAATTTTCCAAATGCTCCAAAACATCAAGAGATTGAACAAAGTCAAAAGTCTCATTACTGCTATATTTCAAAATATCTTCCCAAACTATTTCTTTACTACTGGTTTTCTCTATGTAAAACTTAACAAAACCTGCTGTATAGTTATCTATATCAAGCAGAACAAGTTTTTTAAAATTAAATCTTTTATGCAATAAAATCGCCAAAAGCCCTGTACCGCAACCATAATCTAAAACAGTTATATTATTAGTTAGTAATCTGCTAAGTACAACGTAAATTGATTTGTAAAAGTTAGATTGAGCATAAATATTTACGCAAATAAACTTTTTATCCACGTTAAACCAAAAAATATCTGTTTGATTTTGATTCTCATAATTTTCTATAAGCTTAAGCTCACCGGCTCTGAATTGCTCTATAATTTTGTAATATTCATCTTTGTTGATGTTCATATATTCACAAGCTATATTTATAAATTCATCAACTTCTTTTTGTGGAAAAACAATAGATTTTTCTGTATATCTCTTTATTTTATCTATTATTTTTTGAATAATCGTTCGCTTATTGCTTTCTTTTAAAGCGATAATTTTATTGTATAGTTCCAAATTGTAATTCTTTATATATTGCATAAATCCCTCAAAAATTGAATTGTCCTTTCTATAATCTTATTCTGATTTTCAACATCAAGCCCATAAAAAAGAGGCAACCTAACTAAAGTTTCACTGACATTATTCGTTATATCCATTTTGCCTACAACCTTGCCGTATTTTTGCCCTGCGGGGCTTGAATGCAAAGGGACATAATGAAACACACATCCAATTTCGTTTTGCTTCATGAAATTGATGAATTTTGTACGAATATCCAAACTATTAAACCTTAAATAATACATATGTGCATTATGCTTACAGTTTACAGGCACATAAGGTCTTTTTATAACTTCCTTATTTTCAAACTCCTCAAAATTTTTATGATAATTATTCCAAAGCTCTATTCTTTTACCGTTAATTTGTTCGCATTTGGAAAGCTGCGGATATAAATATGCAGCCAGCATATCGCTTGGCAAATAAGAACTTCCTAAATCAACCCATGTGTATTTATCAACCTGACCCCTAAAGAACTTGCTGCGATTTGTGCCTTTTTCTCTTATTATTTCTGCCAATTCAATAAAGTTTTCATTATTTACAAGCAAAGCTCCGCCTTCTCCGCAAGATATATTTTTAGTCTCGTGAAAAGAATAACATCCCAAATCTCCAATAGAGCCGCATGGCCTATTCTTGTAAAAACTGCCTACTGCCTGAGCAGCGTCTTCGATTACTGTAATATTATGTTTTTTTGCGATTTCTAAAATTTTGTCCATTTCGCATGAAACTCCAGCATAATGCACTGGAATAATCGCTTTAGTCTTTGGAGTTATTGCCTGCTCAAGCAAATTTTCATCTAGATTTAAAGTATCATCTTTAATGTCTGCGAAAATAATTTTTGCTCCACGTAAAGCAAAAGAGCTTGCTGTTGTAACAAATGTAAAACTAGGGCATATTACCTCATCATCAGGTCCAAGGTTCAGCATCAAAGCACTCATCTCAAGTGCTGCCGTGCAAGAATTCGTCAAAAGAGCTTTTTTTGTTTTAGTTAAATTCTCCAAAATTACGTTGCAGAGTTTTGTGTATTTGCCATCACCGCTGATATGCTTTGAATCAATTGCTTCTTTTATGCAATCAAATTCCGTGCCTAAAAATGGAGCTTCATTAAAGTTAATCATGTTGTTTCTCCATTAATGCTGGGCAGCAATCATTCAAAATCTCAGAAAAGTCACTAATAAGTCTTTCTTCGCTTAATAATGCTTCCGTATTTTTTATATTATCAATAACAGTTTCTTGAGCTATTTCGCAAAATTCTTGGAAGCTCATATCTTTAATTTTATTTGAATCAAATATTTTAATTCCATTTTTCTGGAAGTATTGCATAATTCCTTTATCTTTTATGAAAACTTTTCTTCCTAAAATAAGACTGCTATTAACATTGCCAACGCCAGACCCTTGATTTATGTTAAGGATTAGAATATCATTGCCTGCAATATATTCTGCGTAATCAGCGGGAGGAATAACTTTGTCTAAATAGGAAAATTTATCTCCAAAAATTTCATGACCTTTATCAATTATTTTTATTATGTCTTGATTAGATTTTATATAACTTGTTTTATATGACAAAATAGTTCTTATGTGGATATTTTCATCCTTAAATTTTGCCAAAATATCAAACATTTCTAAAGTTGATGTACAGGCAGAATGATTAACTTGAATAACGATTGCACTATTTTTTATTCGTTTGTCTCTTAGCTCTGCGAAATTTATATTTTTACTGTCCGTTGGAAATACACACATGCCGCTATCAAAAAACTTATGGTTAGTGCCGTATCTCTGTTTTATTAAATCGTGTTCAGATGGACAGCCCAGCCCATATATATTTTGCCTAACAAATGTATTGGCTTTGTCTGTTGGAGCATGGTAAAAATCTCCGCCCCAAACCATCCAATAAGAATGAGGCAGTAAATATTGATTTTTGTAAAGCCAATCTACAGATCCTGGAATATAAAAAGAGTGGAATATCAGTCTTTTATTTGTAAAATATTTTGGATTAAGCAAATCAAAAATAAATTCGGCAATATTTTCACCCTTAGGGAATTCTTGGCGTGTATATTCGTAAGATGCTGCTTTAACCACTAAGAAAAAATTCTCTTCTTTTGGGAAATGCTTATTGATAAAATTTATTGTTGAGTTAGCAAATTTATCATTGTGCATAAAATGAATATTTTTGCTTTTCAACATTCTTGCATTCTTTTCTTTTGTCAACTTATATTTTACATTTAGCAAACGTAAAACTCTATAAATCCTTTTCGCAAATGGAATGTGTTTAATCATTTGTTTGATCATTTGCCACTCTCCTTTGGCAACTTAATCCAACTTCCCATTTCAAGACCAAACTCTTTAGGCTCAAACTTTTCATAGCCACTTCCATGAGTGAAGGTTAATTCTCCGAAATAAATTTTATCACGTATTGAATAGAAATCAACTCTTACATGGGGAATATTCTCAGATAATATTTTTGCCAAATCAAGCATTTTTTCCAATTTGCTTGGCCTATTTATTACTCTACTTGGATCAGTAGGGTATAGAATTGAAACTGGAATATAACACCATTCAACATCGTATAAATTTCTTCCATGATTTGTAAATCTATCAAAATCAACTTGTATAACTTTAGGTTCGCCATTAAAACAAAAAAACTTATAATCCTTTAATTCAGCTCCAGATTCATCTACCATGTATTTCTCACAAATAATCTTCGGTTTTATATTCTTGTACTGAGGTTCTCTGCTTCCATAATAAAAATTTTGCGTCAAATGCTCATTCAATTTCTTCTTCGCCGTTTCTGCATCAAATGAAGCTTTATCCGTGCATATTATCACGCTAGCGCAATCATGGTTGCATTTTAATACAAATTGCTCCGGCAGCTTGCTAAAATCTATATCTTCAGCTTTGTCCCAAACTCCAAGCAATGGAATTAAATATTCTTCCCCAATGGTATCGGCCACATGTTTACGAACTTCATATTTATCCACTAAATTTGTATATTTTTGGAGATTACCATATAACTTTAACCATTGAATCTTTTCGTTGAACGAAGTTGGATTCTTAAGGTTTAACTTTTCACTTGTGCTCTGCCGGTACATTCTTTTAATGAGAATAATGTCTGGCAAAAGATTTCTCAAAAAGCGTTTTATTATGCGCATTAAATTAATCATAGCCTAATTCCTCGTTGTAAATACCAAATCAATCTTTAACAAATTTACAAAAAAACAATCACTCATTAGCAAAGCCTCGGCTGTAAGATAGAAAACTATTTAAGCCTCTTCCAATAACCGCCTTTATCCGGGCCTATGCGTTCAAGCAAACCTTTGGGAAATTCAAAGGCAGAGCCTCTGTTGCAAGCCCTTTAGTTTGCACACCGGAAAATGGAAGTTTGCTAAGCATTATGAGTAAGATAGAAAAATTAGACTCAAATCGCCACAAGCGATCCAAAAAGCGTACCCTGAGAGACATACAAAAGGGCAGGTTGGATATGAAAAGGAAATTGAATAAGAAAACGTACAGATTTTGCAATGATTAATAATTTAATTTTATATCTTCATTAAAATGACAAGCAAGTTCAATTTTTGGTTTTTATTTATAGTCTTATCTTTTGCAACAGCTGCCGCAGAAAAGGCAAAGACGGAAATCGTCAAAGATGGCGAGAAATTTAGTCTATATATTAATGGCGTAGAAGTTTATCTTAAAGGCATTAACGGGCCTGAATCATCCGAACGTGCCGCCCTCGCTGCAAACTACGGCGCGAATGCCGTCAGAATATACTGTCATGGGCCCAATGAAACGGAATGGGCTATACAGCGTGCTTACTGGGCTGCCCAACAGAATATGTACGCCGTGCTGTATTGGGATTATCTTTCAATGAATGCTGCCGATTATACCGAAGAATACAAGAATCGCCAAAAAATGCAGATAAGGGATTTTGCGGAAAGATTGAAAGATATCCCAAATGTTTTTATGATTACTATCGGTAATGAAATGGACCATTCTAAGGGGACTGCCAACATTCCGGCAACCTATCAATTTATTAATGAACTTGCCCTGATAGTAAAATCAGTATGTCCCGATAAACTTGTTTCTACCTCCATTTGTTCGTCCGGCGACATCTCCACATTAAGTCGTATTGCTGACAACGCTCCTGATTTGGACGTTTTATGTCTCAATATTTATGCAGAACTGACAGATTTATTATGGATTGAAACCGCAGTTAAAAGCTCAAACTGGAAAGGAGCTTATTTCATATCGGAATGGGGAGACGGAGCCGGTCACTGGAACGCACCAAAAACCACATGGGGCGCTTCTATAGAAAAAACCAGCGAAGAAAAGCGAGCGAGTATAGAAAATCTTTATAACAAAGTATTCAAGAACCAGTCGCAACGCTGTCTGGGTACTTTCTTTTTTATATGGGGTAGTTATTGGGAATATACTCCTACATGGTTCAGTGTCTTTGTTGAGAAAAATGCAAGCGTAGGCATCAATGGAGAACAATCAGCCACCGCAGACGCATTGCATCAATGCTGGAAAGGTACAGTGCCAGCACAAACTGCACCTGTTGTCACGGCAATCACCATTGACGGCACCCCCCCGGCATCCAGTATAAAGGTAAGTGCCAACACAAATTTTACATGTAGCGTAACCGCCACTGACAAGGAACAAAGTTCGCTGGCCTACAAATGGGAAATCCTGAAGGATACTGGTAAATCCAATGCCCGTCCCGGCATTGTGAAAAGTACAAACACCAATACGACTACCTTTTCTGTTCCAGAAACAGGCAATTACCGTCTTTACGTATATGTATTGGACGGCACAGGTCGCGTTGGTACGGCGAATACGCCATTTCAGGTACAATAAACTTCACCCCAGACACAACGACATCACTCCGAAAAGCAAGGCAACGACATAGTTGTAGGGTCTTCAATCAATCCATTTTCCACAAGGCTCTTAGAATCAATATATTTTTCAGAAACTTTCTCATCATAAAAATTTAAATTACCGCTATTGATTTTTTCAATATATTGCTTGTACTCTTCGCTACCATTAAACATATTTTTACTTCGCACTCTTTCTTTGTATTTTTCCAAATCGCCTTCTAAAAATTTATAATGCAGCAGAGCTAAAGCATCTTTTTTCTGAAAATTTCTCTCAAACGGAAACAAACAATGAATGTGGTAAATTATTCTGTTATCCAAAAAGAATAATGGAGTTTTACCTAAAGTCATTTGCATTCCAAGAACTCTATATCGCATTCCACCAGTCGGATTTGGCATAAAACGACGAAATTCACCATCAAAATATCCAGTTTTGTCAAAATACTCTATTCCATGATAAAAATACATATCTATCATTTTCCCTTGAACAGCCGTTATGTTTTCTTTTTTCATTAAAGCGATAAGTTCGTCAATTTCATATTTTTCGCAATTATCATAAACCAGCAATTCATCAGAATCTAAAACTGCGTACCATCTGTTGAAGCCATAGTATGCTAAAATGCGATTAATCCATGCTTCCTTGCGCTCCGTGAAAAATGAATCACTGCTTTCAAATAATTCTACATCATTTTGAGCAAGTAAAAATTCTTTTGTACCATCCGTTGAATGATCATCTAAAAAAGCGAATTGTTTTATTCCCAATTTTCTGTGATGTTCTAAGAATTTTTTTAGCTTTTCTAAATCATTTTTAATCACACAAATCGTAACCAAATCTTTATCAGCCTTAAAATTTATTTCTTTTACAATAAAAATATTTGCATTTATAAATTCCCTAAGCATTGGATATACCGAAAATCCAACAGAATTCAATGCCCTTTTTCTAAAATTTCTTAGCCATATTTTGGAGTTCGTAACATCTAAACCTTTAAACTTCTTATCGCCGAACGAAAGGAATATGGAGGCAAAATATTGAAAATATTTAACGAATCTCATCTTCTCCTCCATAAATCCGTCAATTTATATGGAAATAGTATATTTTTTGTTGCCAAAAACAACATGATCGCTTGAATATAAGCTGTAAAATTCTTGTATCTTATAAACAAGCGATTTAACGATTTTGGGTAAAGCTCGTACAAATTCTTTACGTCTCTAGTCTCTTTTGCTTCCATTATTTTCATTTTGACATGATTCACTCTATAACTCAAATGAGGCTCCAAAAATTCCAAATCTTCTCCAAATTTATTCTCCAAAAAATTCAAGATCCACGAATAGTTTTCATAATAATCCATTGATCTTTTCGCAAGGCTTGCTTTATCTCGCGTAATAGAATTCATATTTGTTCTATAATGGTAAAACGCCTTATCCAGAAATCCAATCTTTTCCGCATTGAATAAAATTTGAATGAATATAACAGCATCCTCATTTTGCATCGCTTTGGGAAAACAAATTCCGTTATGATAAATTTCTCTTTTCACAAGCTTATTCCAAAGATAAGCTGCTAAATTAAATCCGAGCAATCCTTTAAGGATTGCTATTTTATCTGTTATTTGTGGGCAAGCTTTTACATATTTGTCATTCTCAAAATAATCGCACCAAACAACATCTAACTTTTCTGAAATTGCCTTTTCTACCAATATTTCTATCATATCAAATTCAATGTAATCGTCAGAATCCACGTGTATAATGTAATCTCCGGAGCACACTTCAAAGCCAGTCTTTCTAGCTTGAGGCAAACCTTCATTTTTTTCTTTTCTAATCAAGGTTATTTGTTCTTTTCTACTACCATATTCTCTCATTATTTCTTCTAAAATAGACACAGAATTATCAGGGCTAGCATCATCCACAAAAATAAACTCTATATTTTGATAAGTCTGCTTAAACAGTGAATGCGCACATTGCGCAATGTATTGCTCAACATTGTAAATAGGAATTATTATTGAAATTTTCACGTCCATAAAAAACCTCATAAAATTAAAATATGCTACTCATAATGCTTGAAGAATATAACTGATCATTCGAAACGTTAATAAAAGCATAATAAAACCAAAAAAGAATACAATAAAACAAAACCATAACTTTGGAAATAGTTTTTTTATAAGAATAAATTATAACCGGAAGAAGAATGCACAGCCACCAATTGGGAATCATAATGAATCTCTGCACTAAACTTCCTACAAAAAAAAGAAGTGCTTGAGCTATAAGTGTAATGGCAAGCGTAATTTCCATGAAACGACCGGCATCTGGAAAATGCGATAAAATATATTTTCTCTTATATAAAAACAAAATCATAAAAAAACTATAGTATATAAAATTTTTATATCCGGTTCTTTCTTCTTCTGTTGCAGTTAGGTAGAAAATACCTTTATCAGCATAATAGCTTATATCAAAAAGAGATGACGCAAAAAGCAAAATTTGCACTAATATTTGTTGAGAAAATACAACTAATAGCAAAAAAATAACCGAAAGCAGCAATGTCATTTTTGTACTTGCATATTTATTCGCATACCAGAATAATGGATAATACACTAGTAAAATAAGAACGGAAGCATGGAACAGATAGCCCAAGAAAACCCAAAACGCAAAAAATAAAAACTTCCTTCTAAAAATATATTTTATCCCGAAAAATACAATCGACAAAGCTAAACACTGACGCATTGTATTAAGCGATGTATTAAAAAAGTAAAAGTAAAAAATAAACATTCCAATCCATATTGGGAACTTATCTCTCCATTGATATACGGCAAGAAACACAAATATAATTTGTATAAGCATTAAAGAGAATAAAAATACATTAAAGTCATCGCTTACTTTGCATACTGCCATGCTTAACAATAAAAAACTTGTTCCCATCCAAGTATCATACAACCCGCTAAAAGCACCTATGTGCGGAACAGTACAGGCTTCTCTAAATACCGGATAAGCATAACCCAATACATCTCTGCCAACTGTCCAATCACGAACACCGGCTAAAGTAACTGGTATTAACAAAGCTATCCCATAAATAACCCAACGAAACCATTCGCTTTTACCCAGTTTTATGTTTTGCCCAAACCAAAGCAAAAAACAAGATAAACTAAAACAAATTAGATACGGTAGCATATTTTATTTCCTATTCGTAATTCTTTTATAAACATTCCAACTCATAGAAAATACTCTTACGCCAAAAAATAATGTAAAAAGACCAAATTTATCTCTTGCAGGAGCTTTTCTATCAAATAATAAACTTCTACAGTTTAACAAAATTTTTTTTCTTAATAATCCAGCTTCCTTTTTATCATAATTATCAGCTTCAATCAATCTTCTCAAAACGCAAAACATAGCCGATGCATAACGCCTTGCGCAAGCCTTTTCCATTCCTTCATAATTATTGCCCACAAATTGGCACATCTCTTTTGTAGCTTCTATAAGATCAAAAGTTTTGTTAGAAAAGTTCTTAGTGGAAATAGAATCTTGGCGAATTTGATAAAAATAATGCTTTTCCTTGCCAAAAACTACTTTTTCGGCTTTTTGCAATAATTGCGGAACAGTTCTGACATCTTCAAATAATTTGCCTTTAGGAAATCGAATATTTTCAAATAAAATCTTCTTATATAATTTAGTACATGCAGAATCGTAAGTCGCAAGATTTTCTTCATACAACATCGCCGTAAATAATGCTTTAAAATCTTCTTTCCGGTAAAATTTATCTTCAATAAGTGAATCTTTGCTTTTTATGGCAACGCCATCTTCCCTTATCGGTAAATAATTGCAAACGGAAATATCTGCATCGTATTTAGTTATTAAACCGTAAAGATACTCTGCATAATTTACGGTAATAAAATCATCAGAATCAATAAATGCAACAAAACTTCCTTTTGCAATATCTAAACCAGTATTCCTCGCATCGCTTAACCCCCCATTCTCCTTGTGGACTACCTTAACTCTTTTATCTCTCCCTGCATACTCATCACAAATTTTTCCGCAATTATCCGGCGAACCGTCATCCACCAAAATAATCTCCAAATTCGCATAAGTCTGAGAAATAATGCTATCAACACATTTATGCAAATAAGGCTCCACCTTATATACTGGGACTATAACAGAAATAAGAGGAACAGATTCTTTCTGCATCATCATCCCTCCCACCACGCTTTCTGCCCACTCATTCTCTTGGCTAAAGATTGCGGAAGTTTTTTATACCTTGAGCCAATAAAATTTCCAATAAATCTAGTGGAAAAATCTGCGCCGCAATAAACAGCCTCAAAAAAATGCTTCCCCTTTATCAATTTACCAAAAACTTTTTTTGCCATCTTCATGCCTTCATTTTTTGTCTTTGCCTTGGAAAAATGCTCGGGATACATAGACAAAAAAGCCCCAACGTCAAAATTTCTTCTGAACTGCTCAAGCAAGGTATAGTTATGCGAATGATAAACCTCTGCATCCGACTGATACGCAAGTTTGTACCCTGCATTCAAAAACCTAGCCGCAATCTCCATATCCTCGTTTGTAAGAATATTTTTTTCAAAGCCTCCCATGCTCATGTATGCGCTACGGCTATAAGCAGAGCAGCTATCGGAAAGAAAAAAAGCCTTTATGCCAAGTTCGCTTACATCCTCTTTGCTCCAAATTTTGCTTGTTTCAGGATAATTAAAAAGGCGCACGAATTTTTCGCTGTTTCTGGCGTTTTTTCTGGCTACCTGCCTGCCTCCAGCCATCGCAATTCTAGAATCTTCCAGAATGGGTTTCGTTAAATTTTCTATGTAAGATTCATTCGCGGGCAAAGCATCTTGCGTTAAAAAGCAAACTATGTCGCCAATGCTTTCCAAAAATGCCTTATGCCTTGTAGCTCCATGATTGAATTCTGCCCGATTTATTTCCATAGTCTTCACATTCTTGCGTTTTTTAGCCATGACAACAGTATTGTCATTTGAAGAAGAATCAATAACTATAATCTCGTCAATTGGCACAGTCTGCGCTTCTAGAACGGAAAACAAACTGTCCAAGTATGGTTCTGCGTTATATGTGGGAATTATCAGAGACACATTCACGCCGCCTCCTTGAATTCATTTTGTATAATATTCCAAAAGACTTGGACTGGCGGCCAGATTACGAATATGTTCGCTCTGATAGATTTTAAAATATGATAAATTATTTTGACTCTTCTATCTTGCTTGCAGTCGCCAAAGAACTCGGGTTTGAAACAAATCCTGTAAATCCTTAAATCAGGTAAATCGAGGTTCAGACAATTGCTCACGCAAACTTCCTCCACAAAAATACACAGCCTTTCACAAATGAGGGGAGACACTACCAATCCTCCTCAATTTGCGCATAAAGTATAGTATCACAAGTTGTAGGATATTCTCCATGCATTCTGCAATAAAATTTGTATTGCGGGACAATATTATGAATCCATTCTGCTATCCTTAGCATATCTTCGTTGGAATGATAAATGCTGATAGCAAGTCTAGGTTTATCTCGCAAAATAGTTTTTTGAGATCCTTTTAAAGCTTCCATCTCCGCTCCTTCTATATCCATTTTTATAAAAGTTACTGTTTTCAGATTAGGCAAATTATCTATAGCACAAACTTTTACACTTGTTTCGTCTTTCATTTCCGTAGCTACTTCAGAAATATGCCCCCCTAGGTTATTCCCCGAAAAATATAATACACAGTCTTTGCTATATACGCCAGAGTTAATTAGCATAATACCATCCCCCCCCCCTATATTTGCGCCAAATTTATTCTCCAATATCTTGAAATTATCGGTATTAGGTTCAAAAGCTACGATTTGTTCATATTTCATATTCGGCAGTTTGAGAAAATTCTCTATTGTATCTCCAATACATGCTCCACAGTCTATCAACACCTCATTTTTGCCATAAGTAAAAAAATCATTTATAAAATATTGAGCGTGAGCACCATGGCAAATATGATAGTTTTTTTTGCCTGTTTGCCTAAAGTTTATCATTCCGATATATGTTTTCTTTGATTCTTGGTCAGAAAAAAGATTGGCTACCTGATTTACTCTCTCTGCATTCTGTTTAAAATATGCACGAGCACCTTTTGCAAAAGTCAAATTACCCGACAGAGCTCGAACTCTTGTGTAAATCGGACATACAACAGATTGCCATAAAAATGTTTTCTTAAGCCAAGGATTATTTTCTCCAATCCTTCTAGTAAAATCAAATATTTTTGATAAAATGTTGCTCATGCAAACTTTCTCCTAAAAAACCTAAACTTCTTCACGCCGCCTCCTTGAATTCATTTTGTATATTATCATTATGCAACCTTCCACAACCACAAAAGCCAAAGTCGGGGCAGCCAAAGAGCCTTACCATAGAGTTATAGACCTCGGCAACGGAGTGATGTACCCTGTTAATAACGAACAAGAGGCTAATTTCGTTGAATGGATGATTGAAGAAGCAAAGGCTGGCAGGGCTAGCTTGCCAAAGAAAGCTCCCGGAACAACCTATATTCCAAAAAATAATGATGGAATAAAGCGAGAAGACTGGTGGCCTGACTATGAATATGCTCGTTCCGACAGGTTCTAATTTATGATTGATTACTTTGATTCTTCCTTGCTTATGGCTATTCTGCTTGAAGAAGATAACAGACACGAAGCCAAAGATATTTGGGAGAGCAATGAAATAAAGGTTAGCTCTATTCTTTTGAGAATTGAAACCAATATATCTCTGCTCAGGTTTTACAATAGGCAAGAAGGCAAATTTAACGGAACTTGGCTTTCGGAAAAAAAGGAAAAATTGAGCGAATTTCTTGGAGAGATATTTTTCACTGATATAACAGATAATTTCGCAAACTTTATGGCTTGTAATGATTCTTTGGCTAAATGCAAAAGCTTGGACGCAATTCATTTGGCAACAGCCTTGAAAGCTCAAAATAACCCGAACAACGGAAACATCCGTATCTGTTCCTTCGACAAAAATATGCTCACTGCCGCTAAAGAACTCGGGTTTGAAACAAATCCTGTAAATCCTTGAATTCACGAGAGCTCCCTCCCCTCACAATCCTTAAGCCAATCCGCAAAAGCATCACCCAATGCAAACCGCAGCGGATAATTCCGAGAGAGCTTCTCGCCGCTAATATTAGTTGAAACCATAAGCTTGCGAACTCGCTCCGGGCAAATGCCAAGACCAAAACCGCCAAACATGGCAGCAACAGATGCTGCTGCCATAAGAGATGCTTTTGGAATGTAAGGAATGGATCGATTCAAGCCGGTCACCTTGTTCATAGTCTCTGCGATTTCTTGAATGGTAGGGGCTGGGAAATATGTGCAGTTGTAAATCTGAATCCGCTCTTTAGGTTTCTCCGCCATATCAACCAAAACACGAACCAAATCCTTCACATAAACACTAGCCTTTATAGTGTCTTTGCGGCCAGCGTAAGCAAACCTGCGCTTTTTCAATGCTTTGTAAAGCCTAGTCATGTTCCCGTTCTCGCCTTTGCCAAAAACAATGCCTGGGCGCGCTATGCTCAAAAAATGCTCCGAGGAGCTTGCAGCCCATTCCTTGTGGATATGCTCTGCAACAAGTTTTGAGATTCCATAAGGAGTGTTCGGGGTAGGCAATGTTTCTTCCGTTTTTTGCTCTTCGCTTGCCCCATAAGGAGAGATGCTGGATGTGAAAACCATTGTCTTTATGCCATGCCTTTTTGCGAACGCACAGACATTCTCTGCGCCGAGCATATTTGTTTCAAAATATTCGTTGTCCGGGTGCCCGGGTGTTCTGTGTATTGCGGCAAGGTTGAAAATTACTGTGCTTTCGCCAAAATCTCCCTCTATTTCGAAAGGTTTGCGAATATCCACCGGCATTTCGGATTTTATGTCTATTTTGCGTATTTCCTTCACGCCTTTTTCTTCCAAAGCACGGCAAAGGTGCGTACCTATAAAGCCGCTTGAACCTATAACTATGGCGGAAGTGAAAATTTTCACCACTCACCCCAACAAATACCAAAGCAATCTTTAACATATTTGTCAAAAAAATTATCGCCAATTAACACACTCAGAGCCTCCTTTGAAGGCTCTAAACAAGAAGGATTTTCCGCATAAAATGGCATATAAGATGTAAAATATAGAAAAATAAGATTAAAGTAATATTTAACATTTAACATTTAAATTCGCTCGGCAAAACGAATCTCACATATCCCCAATATCCAACGCAACCAAATCAATTTCATTCTCGCCCTTGCTATCCCAATGCTGCCCTATTTTTGTAAAATCCCGTTCCTCTGCAAACTTTTCCCTGAAATATTTTTCCAAAAGGAACCCGCTATATTGCTCATAATGCTTTGAAATATAGGCGTATTTTTTCTATATTCCCCCCATGGGAACAGTTAGCACTAATGAATTTCGCAAAAAGCTCAAAATCATGATAGACGAGCAGCCTTACATGATTGTTGAGAATCAATTTGTAAAACCCGGCAAAGGCCAGGCATTTAACAGAGTCAAGGTAAAAAACCTTATTACAGGCCGTGTTTTGGAACGCACTTGGAAAAGCGGTGACACCGTTGAAGAAGCCGATGTTAATTACAATGAAGTAACATATTCCTACAACGACGGCGCAGTATGGTTTTTCCTTGACCCAACCGGCGAAATGGTGGAAATTCCAAAAGATGCACTAAACGGCGCAGATCTTTGGCTGCTGGATGGCGCAGCCGTGCAAGTTACCTGGTGGAACGGAAAAGCTATTGAAGTTACTCCACCCACATTCGTGGACTTGCTTATAGTAGAGGCTCCACCCGGAGTTCAAGGCAACACCAGCGGCAACGTAATGCGGCCGGCAATTCTGGAAACAGGCGCAGAGGTGCAAATACCATTATTCATAGAGCAAGGCACCCGTATAAAGGTAGATACCCGCACAGGCGAGTATGTTGAGAGGTCTAAGTAAAAAAATAACAACCCCATTGCGGGTTCTGCTTATAATAGCCGCAATATGCGCATTTGCGGTTATATCTGCTTTTGCTTATGTATTTATGGTGCTCCCTTCACAAGACCCGGAAAACAAGTTCACAAGAGAAAACATTCTGCAAAACCTGCACGGCGAAAGCCGTGTGTTTTATTCCGATGGAGTTACTGTAATAGGCTCTTTTTTCGACACCAACCACCGCCTCTACGTTCCCTACGATTCCATTCCGCAAACGCTTATAGATGCCATAGTTTCCGCAGAAGACGCAAAATTCTGGGACCACAACGGTTTTGATGCATTCGGGTTTGCCCGTGCTATGCTCAATAACATAAAAAACAGAAACATGAGGCAGGGAGGCAGCACGCTTAGCCAGCAAACGGTTAAAAATGTTTTTGGCCGGGAAGAAAAAACCGTGAAAACAAAATGGACAGAACTAGTGGACGCCCTTCGCTTGGAACGCCGTTTTAGCAAGCACGATATAATTGAATTTTATCTGAACCAGTTTCAAGTTTACAGTTCCGGGCGTGGCGCAGCCATTGCTTCAATATACTTTTTCAACAAGCCGCTATCTGAACTTAGCCTTGAAGAATGTGCATTCATTGCCGGCACGGTTAAAGGCCCGTTTAACTACGACCCAAGAGTTCAAAAAACAGAAGAAAGGTCAAAAGCCGCTTTGGAAAAAGGGCAAACAAGAACAAGATACGTTCTTAGAAGAATGCTTGAAAACGGCTATATAAGCCAGGCCGTTTACGATGCCACCGATGTTCCAAACTTGAATTACGGCACATTCAGGTTCAACGCTTCGTCTATTATGGACAAGGTGGACAGGGAATTAAACGATGAATTTTTTGAAGGAACTTTTGAAAACTTCGGCATAACAGATTGGAGACGCGCGCAAATAAAAGTTGTAACAACTTTAGATATAAATTTGCAAAAAAGCGCAGAAAAAGCCGTTATTGAAAACTTAAGCGAATTGCAAAAGAAAATAAACGCAGACTCATCATTGCAAGGTGCGCTGGTTGCCCTGAAAAACGGCACCGTGGTGGCAATGCAATCCGGGCAAACTAACGTTGGCTACGACAGGGTGTTTGTTGCGCAAAGGCAGTTTGGCTCCTCGTGGAAACCGTTTTTATTTTCGCTTGCTATGAAATTCGGATGGAACTCGCTGGACGAACTTGAAAACGAATACAACCTGTTCACCTACGGTGGAATTGTTTATTTTCCACGCCCTGACCATTTGGATAAATCGCCGCAAACAAGCATGGCTTGGGCTGCTGTGCGCTCCGAGAACATAGCGAGTGTGTGGCTGCTGGAGCATTTGCTTGACAAATTGCAAACGGAAGAATTACGTGCGCTGGCGGAGAAAAATGAAATTGACACAACCATAACAGCAAGCGCAAAAAATGAAATAGCACTTGAAAAAGCAAAGCGAACTTTAACTGCTGACTGGCTTTTGGAAGGGCGTTTTGAAACCGTGCGCTCCTTGCAGGCACTCAAATACTATTATAATAAAAAAGAAGAAGAAAAGCAGAAAAAAGTTCCCGAAAGAGTGAAACTGCTGCAGCATAACTACGAATATTATTCCACGCTTACCGATTTACTGCATGAAGATTACGAACTATTTCCGCATTTCACGCTTTCCGATTTTATGCAGGTGCGGGAATTGACGGAGCAAAACAAGGCTGGCCTGCTTTCTTCCGGCGATGCATTTTTGCATCCGGATCTTCGCAAAAGAATAGCGATGAAGGAGTTTGCGAATTTTTTAAACAGCATTGGAATAACCAGAACGCTGCAAGAAGTTATGAGCATGCCGCTCGGCGTAAACGAAGTAACTATGGCAGAAATGGCTGTTGCATACCAAAGCATTCTAGGCGGAAAGCTTTACAAATGCAAAGACGAAAAATTGGGTGTGCCGTGCATAGTAAAGGAAATATGGGACAACCAAAACAGATTGCTTTTCAAAAACGAAGTGGACTCCGTTTCCATTTTAACAGAAAACGAACTCCTGCCCATGCGTGCCATGTTGCGAGCAGTTTTTAAATACGGCACGGCGGCAAGCGCATATCAAAAAATAACAACTGCATATTCCGATTCAAAATATCCGTTCCCGGCAATGGGAAAAACCGGAACAACAAATGAAAATCGCACAGTGGCTTTTTGCGGCGCATTGCCTATAGACAGCCTTATGACAATATGCAGCTACGTTGGCTTCGACGATAACAGCGCTATGAAAGGCAGCCGTGCAAGCATATCCGGGGCATCGGGCGCATTGCCGCAGTGGGTTGCGCTAGCTTCGGAAGCTCTTTCTGTAAACAAAACAGGCAAGGTTTTCGGCGAAAGCATAGACTACATAGAAACCATATCTATGGGTGAAGTGCAACTGCCGAATATGCCGCAATACATAGAGATAGACAGAAGGGGCGGCCTGCCCCTTAAAGCCGGCTCTGCCGATTCCGCAAACTCGCAGGAAATAATAAGAACAGCTTTATTCCCAGGATTTTAAACTATTAAGCGACTAAATCAGCGTTTTCTATATTTATAAGACAAATGAGTGAGAAAAAAATAATTTTTATAGTTGATGATAACTCCGTAAATTTATTGGCGGCAAAGCAAGCTTTGACCGACGGCGGTTATCGGGCTTTAACCCTAAAATCTGCCGAAAGCATGTTTGAGCTATTTGTAAAAATAATGCCGGATTTAATACTTCTGGATATTGAAATGCCGGAAATGGATGGATTTACCGCACTCAAAAAACTTAAAGAAAATGAACGCACTGCAAATATTCCCGTTGTTTTCCTAAGCGCTTCCGTTAATGCCGAAACAGAAGCTAAAGGAACCGAGCTTGGTGCGGTGGGTTTTTTATTGAAACCCTTTTCACCATCGGCATTGCTAAGCAACATAACCGGCCAACTACAACCATGAATAAATATCTCTCCAATTTTTGGAAAAAACCAAAACATTTAATTTTAGGCTTATTCGTAGCCTCTTCCCTAACGGTATTTTCCGTATCGCTTTTCGCAAATTATTTTGTGCATTCGTCCATACGCACAATGGAATACAACATAGAACACCGCTTGCTTTCCGTTGCTGAGTATTTGGCTGATTTTGTTAGCCTTAAAGAATTGGAAAAATACCGTGAAAAAGAAGATATGGAATTGCAGTCATATAAAGACTTGCGCGAAAAACTGATTGATTTTGCCAAAAAAGCCGATGTTCTATATGTTTACTTTATACGCCCCTCGGAAAACAAGCTTCAATACATAATAGACAATGATATTGTTGATTCAACTCGGGTAGGGCTGGATTCCGAACAACTGACTTATTCAAAATACCCAAGGCTCATAGAAGCGGTGAATGGCAAATCCGTATATTCGGGTTTGGGTATTTACGATGAAGAATGGACAGGGCTTGTAAGCGCCTATGTTCCTATGTTCGGTAAAGATGGGCAGGTAAAAGCTATAGCCGGAGTAGATATAAACGACACGGAAATTGTGTTTGCTCGCCGCATGATAAAAATTCTTACCGCAATACAGATTATTGCCACCATGCTTGTGTTCATAAGCGGGTTGTTCAGCCTTCACAGCTATCGCAGAGAAGCTCGTTTTGCCGAAGCCGCACAACTTAAAGCAAAAAAAGCAAACGAAGCAAAATCTAAATTTTTAGCCACTATGAGCCACGAAATACGCTCGCCCATGAACGCCATAATAGGCATTTCTGAAATTGAGCTTGCCGATGAAAATGTCTCCGAAAGCACAAAAGAAGCACTTACTAAAATTTACAATTCCGGTTATATGCTGCTTGGAATCATAAACGATATTCTGGATCTTTCCAAAATTGAAACCGGCAAATTTGAAATACTGCCAATAAAATACGATACACCAAGCTTGATTAACGACACAATTCAACTTAACCTTATGCGCTTGGGCAGCAAGCCTATTGAATTTGTGCTTAAAATTTCCGAAGATATGCCTCTGGATTTGTTTGGAGATGAGCTGCGCATTAAACAGGTGTTGAACAACCTGCTTTCCAATTCTTTTAAGTACACTAAAAAGGGCAAAGTTACGCTTGAAATATACACGGAAACTCCGCAAAATTCCGAAAACGACTCAATATATTTTGTTGCGAAAATAAGCGATACCGGAATTGGAATGACAAAAGAGCAAGTAGCACAGCTTTTTGACGAATATTCACGCTTTAATATGGAAATCAATCGCACGGTAGAAGGCACCGGGCTTGGCATGAACATCACCAAAAGCCTTGTGGAAATGATGCAAGGTAAAATTGCAGTTGAAAGCGTGCCGGGCGTTGGCTCTGTTTTCACCGTGCATTTAATGCAAAAAAGCATAGGGGCAAAAACAATAGGAAAAGAAATAGTTGAAAATCTGCAAAAATTCCAGCTATCCAAAGGGCAGCGAATGAATGCAAATCAGTTCAAGCGAGAGTATATGCCTTATGGAAGCGTGCTGATAGTTGACGATGCGGAAATAAACCTGTTTGTTGCAAAAGGGCTTTTAACTCCTTATGGTTTGAAAATAGAAACGGTTACAAGCGGTTCTGATGCTCTGAAAAAAATAGAAGCCGGCAATGTATATGACATTGTGTTTATGGACCAGATGATGCCGGAAATGGACGGCATTGAAACAACTAAAAAAATCAGAGAAGCAGGTTATATGCACCCTGTGGTTGCGCTCACGGCAAATGCTATAGTAGGCCAGGCAGAAGTTTTTGCTGAAAATGGTTTTGACGGTTTTATTTCCAAGCCCATAGACATAAGGCAAATGAATACGATTCTGAACAAAATGATTCGTGACAAGCAAAAACCGGAAGTTATTGCCGAGGCTCGCAAACAGAAAGCTGCTGCGCAAAAAGACGCTCCAAAAGAGATTGCAGAAAAAGAATCGCAAAAACACGAGCTGTTTGCTTTTTTCACAAAAGATGCCAAAAAGGCGCTGTTGATTTTCAAAAACACTTTAGCAAATATCGCAACAGCAACCAACGAAGATTTGCATTTATTTACCATTAACGTCCACGCAATGAAAAGCGCACTCGCAAACATAAACGAACAGGAAGTTTCACAGTTGGCAGGAGTGCTGGAACAAGCCGGAAGAGAACAAGACAAAAAAACAATAACGTCAAAAGCCGAAGAATTCATTAAAAATCTGGAATCCATAATAGAAAAAATAGATGCAAAAACCGCAGGCGCATACGACGCAGACGAAAACCCTGCTTACTTGCGAGAACAATTGCAAATCATCAGCAAAGCCTGCGCAGATTACGATGAGCAAACCGCAGATGCCGCAATAGCAAGCTTGAAAAAAATGTTGTGGACAGAGGAAACCAAAACTCTTATAGACCAAATCGCAGAGCTTTTGCTATTCAGCGATTTTGCTGCGGCAAAAGCAAAAGCAGAAGCTCTATAACTCCAAATGATCAATCAGTCTTGTTTTTCCAAAATAACAAGCGAGTAAAATAACAGATTTTTTTGAAACCTTTGTTCCTGCAGGCATAAGGTCGTTTTTATTTGCGATTTCAATGTATTGAACTTTTCCGCCTGCCCATTCTATAATTCCTTTAATAGCCCCTTTCAGCCTTGCAACCGAAACCACTCCTCGCGCATAAAGCCTTTTTGCTTCCAAAAGCCCCGCATAAATTGAGCTTGCTGCCGCACGCTCTGCCGCACTCATATACTCGTTGCGGCTGGACATAGCCAGCCCGCTCTTTTCCCTTACGGTTTTTGCGCCTATAACCTTAACGGGAAAATTCAAATCACTAGCCATTTGGCGAATTAAATGGAGTTGCTGAAAATCTTTTTCGCCAAAATATGCCTTGCTCGGCAAGGCAATGTTGAAAAGTTTTGCCACCACGCTCAAAACGCCGGAAAAATGTATGGGACGATAAGCTCCGCAATAAAGAGTTTCCAGCGCAGGGTTGTGAATGAGGGTTTGCAAAGGCGCAGGATACATATCTTCTGAAGCCGGCGCAAAAATTATGTTTGCGCCGGCCTCTTTGCAAAGCTTTGCATCCGCACGCAAACGGCGTGGGTATTTTGCAAAATCCTCGTTTGCCCCGAATTGCGCAGGGTTTACAAAAATGCTTGCTATGGTTATGTCGTTGTTTTTCACAGACATTTCAATCAGAGAAATGTGCCCTTTGTGCAAAGCACCCATTGTGGGAACAAGTCCTATGCTTTTTCCCATAGAAAGCATTTCTTTTGAAAATTTTTGAAGTGCTTGCGGTTTGCGGATTATTTTAATTTTTTCTGCATTTTTTCGCATGTATTTTCCAATGGGCAAAATGAGAATACGGCGGCTGTGAAAAACGGCATCCACAAAACATAGCAACCATATATCAACGCTGAACGCTGCATATCTTCGGAAGCCAGCATAGGCAGTTTAATAAAATGAAACACTACATCAAGAATAATTAAGAGAACAACAGACAGCAAGCTTACAGGAATGGCTCTGCGAACTCCGCTCGCTATTGCTCCGGCTAGGGTTTTCTTTTCTTTTGCGTCTCTAATTTGGTAGCCAATCACAAAAACAAGGTGAGCCGTATCTGCAAAAAACAAGGAAGTAAGCCCAAACCAGGCCAAATTTGAAACTTCCAAAAATAATAACCAAGTAGAAAGAGAATAAGCCAAAAGAATAAACGGCAATATGGATTTTATAAGCAAACTTCTAATAAAAAAGAAACATGTTGTGGCTATTATAAACACGCCCGCCAAAAGAATTTGCATTATATCTTTGCATTCTCCAACAGCAACAAGCAGCAGGGCATTAAAAAACAAGAAGAAAAACCAAAGCAACCCGCATTTAAACCCAAAAAATTTCCACCGGAACAAAAACAATGCCAAAATGGCAAAAACAACCCCAGAACTTTGGGTTATTGCACGGAAATCTTTTTGTATAAAACCGGCAATAACATTATCAACATGCTCCGAAAGAGGCTGTATTGAAATTAAAACGCCATCTATATTAAACAAAGCTATTCCACAAAGCAAAACAGCAAGCAAAACTCCTACTAGCCTAAAGCGAATAGAGTATTCCGAAACTCTTTGCAACAACGATACTTTTTCTCTCAAATCCATTTGCGAAAAACAATTTAGAAAAAAGTTGCCGTGCTATTTGAACGCAAAATCTCTTTTACGCTTAACTGCCCCGGAGCCAGTGCCTTGCCTATGGAAGCATAAGTTAAATTTGCGCCTTCGCTCAAAGAACGAGTGCGGCTCTCTTTGCCATGTTCTCCCATTGCAAAAGCCGAGAGCAGTTCGAATTTTTTGCCATATTTTTTTGCAAAATCGTACAAGGGCAAAACATCGTTTTTTAAGTGTGCCATTGCCGCAACCTTGCAGCCTAAATCCCTTGATTTCAGGCATTCTTCGGCGAATTCATCCAATTCTTTAGAGTTTGGAACTCTGTCAAACAAATGCCACGAGCGTATTATTTTATTTTCAAACGGCCAGTCAATTCCTCTCTCCAAATCTATCCAGTCTAAACCTTTAGAAACGCTTTCAAGCAATTTTTTTCGCTCGCCTGCCCGGCTATTTTTCCATTTTCCGCCGTCTCGTTCCAAACGAATGGTGCCGAGGCGGAGAGCCTTTGGGTTAAGCTCAGAAACTTTCTGCGAAAGGCCGCCCCATTCATCAATATTTTCAAATAAATCATAGCGAATTTCCAAAATTCCGCACTTTTTAATAATAGCGCTTTCCGCTAAAACATCCGGGCTAATCAACCCTGCTATAAAACCAGCGCTGTTTTGTGCCTCCAAACTTTTTGAACGGGTGAATTTCATTTGCGGTAATGTAGAAAAAGGTTAGTCTGCATTTTTCTATATTAATATTTAAGTAACATCCCAACCGGAGAGTAGAATATGTCTTTAACCACTCAACAAGTTGAGAAGCTTTTGATGGGGAAATATCGTTTTCAGCACTTGAGTTTCTCTATGATGCTTGTGCGCCTGAAAATGCTTTATATGAAGGATCCATCACCTTCTGCACTGCAAGATTGTTCAGATGAAATCTGCAAGTTTTTAACCAAGTTCGAATCTAAGATGAACGCCGATGTTGCCGTTTTGGCACAATTATAGGAGGGCACCATGTTAATGTCTTTTCAAGAAACAGCCAAGCTTATTGAGAGCGGCAAAACTCTTCACATTGCCGGCACCGAAGGCTTGCTCAAAAAATTGCCTAAAGGCAATTGGGCAGGTGGTTCAACGGAATATTTTATGCTCGAAAGCGGCGGTCAAATATCCAATGATCACCTGTTCGTAAGAGAGTTCTCTTATGAAGCTACCGTTAAAGCATATTCGGTTGCAGAGCTGGAGAACGTGGCTGTAGAAGCCTACGATAACGGCTTCTCAATACTGATTATCCCGTTCGATAGCGCAGTGCACAAGGAATACGCAAAAAAAGCGCCCGAATACAAAGATATATTCACAAAGAATATTGTAGGGTGGATAGCGGGCGTTAACTTAGGCGTTCCAGGGCAAACTCCAATATCCGTTTTCGGCCCGAGCGCATCTTCGTTCAGCGACAAAATTGTTGCGCTTCATTTGAAAGTTCCGGAAAACAAAACCGTTGGTGTGAATATAATCAACATATTCACGCAAGACGAATCTTCGCCGGAAATTACATTTGCCGAAGATGGTTTCACCATAACCAAATGCTTTATAGACGGAAAGGAAACTGTTTTTGCAGACTACATAGCGCAAAATAAAATAGACACGAGGCTGCCTTTGGTGGGTGATTACGCCGGAAACGGCATAAACATTTCGTTTAAATCCATTGAAAACGGAATCGTGAACCTCTATGCGCCTGTGTTCAGCCACATCAAATACAGAATGTCAAAAAGCGTAGGAGATTACGAAAAGGAGTTTAACAGTGGGCTTGCCAAGCTCAAAAACACAAAGTTCGCATTTGCGTGCAATTGCATATTAAACTTCCTTTACGGCGAACTCGAAGGCAAAAGCATAGAATCGTTCTCCTGCCCAATTACTTTCGGAGAAGTAGCTTATCAGTTGGTAAATCAAACTTTGGTATATGTGACGGTCGATTAATATGTTCTCCACTGTATGCTTTATTTTGTTTGCAGCTATTTGCCTGGTTAGCGCATTAGCGCTCCTTGTTTCGAAACATCCCATAAACGGTGCTATGGCTCTTGTGTTGAATATGCTTTCGCTTGCAGGCATTTACACCCTTGTCCACAGCACGTTTTTAGGAATTTTGCAAATACTGGTTTATGCCGGAGCTGTTATGATGCTCATTGTTTTTGTGATAATGGTTCTTAACGGAGCGAAAGAAAATGTTCTGCCAAGAATGGACAAGCTTGGGCTTTGCTCATGCCTTGCTGTTGCTGCCGGAGCGTTGCTTTTATTTGCTGCATTTCAAGGGGCTTCTCTGCAACAAAACGCAACCGCCATAAACGGAAGCGTTGCTGCAGTTGCCGAGCATCTGTTCGATACCGGCTCTTACGGAACAGGAGAGCTTGGCCGTGGTTATTTTATTTTATTTGAACTCATAGGTCTCATTTTGCTTTCGGCAATGGTTAGCGCAGTAATGCTGTCGAAAAAAAGCGTAAAGCTCTTAAAAAATGAATGTTGACAGACTTATAGGCAGCATAACCATAGCAGCATTTTTTCTGGTGCTTGTGCTTATGGCCTTTTCCATGTGGGAAAAAGAAAAAATGGCGGCAAACTCTGTGAGTGTGCTGTTTTCAGAAATAGGTGCTTTGCAAAACGAAGATGCCGTTACAATAAGAGGCTATAAAATAGGTTATGTGGCTTCCATAACAATGGCTAACGATTCAATTATTCAAGCCAACGATTCTATCCGTGTGTTCAGCGATTCAATCAGAAGAGAAAGGGGAATTAGGCAAGCGATGGCACTTGTGAAAATAGATTTATACGAACCTTTTACTTTTAACAAAGATACCAGATTCCGAAATATAAGCCCAAGCATTTTAGGCAGCAGAAGCATTGCGATAGAACTTGGAAAGCGGGGCCAGCGTGCGCCCAAGGATTTTATTTTTACAGGCGAGTTTGAATCCGGGTTTGCGGAGGTTCTGGCTTTGAGCGATGTTGCGAGAAAGCAGGTAGCCACGCTTATGGAGCTTATTCGCCTGCTTTATTCCGGCGATAGTAGCACCCTTTCTCTGCAACAACAAGTAGAAAGTGTTATGGCAGATTGTGAAAATCTTATAAATGTGCTTTCCGGCACTGTGAACTCTGTTGAGAAGCAAACGTTTTCGGCACTTCACACGGCCAGCGACTATGCCGGCCAGATTTCCGATGCCAGCATTAAAATAGGCAACACTTTAGATACCGTTATGGTTCAGGCGCACGATGGAGTTGAATATCTGGAAAAATTGATTGCAGATGTTCAGGCAACTGTGGAAAGTTTGAGCCAGGTTTTGGATGAATTCCAAAAAAGCCCTATTGCAATTGCTCTTCTGGACAGCAGAGATATTATAGACGACATAAGTGCTTTGCGTGCAACACTTGAGTCTTTTTTAAGCAGCGTTGATAATCAAGGCTTGGTTCTTTATGATGAAAAAGGCAAGCGCAAAAGCATGCTCAGTTTGAAAAACCTTCATCTCTTTCGCGAAACAGCAAGAAGCAAAGCAAAAAAACGCGCTGAGGCTTTGTAAAATCTACTTTGTAAAGTTAAATGGTATAGTAGGTGTTTGATTGCCGTATTCTTTTTCTTTCCACTTCCAAGCCATAACTGCTTTCATAATAGCATTATCAAACTCAGGATAGTCTGTTGTGCTACCAACAACCTGACCGGATATAATATAGCCACTTGAAACGATGGAAAATTTCAATGTAACTTTTCCGCTAAAATCAGGCTTTAGTTTCAAATATTCTTTATATATTTCATTAAGTTCTGGTCTACGAGCGTTGATAACCTCCATAATTTCAGCTTTTGAACGAGAACCGCCAAGTGAATTATCGATATGAATTTTTCTCCTTTCATATATTTTTTTGTTTAGGAATATTCTATTTTCTGGCGTATCAGGAAGCAAATCATTTTTTTCAGTTAAAAATAAAAAACATACTTCTTTCGTAGATTTTTTTTGCGAGCAATCTGCGCGAGCTAGTACAAGATAATAAGCATTTGGTTTTAGTTGCTTTTCGGAATATTCTTTTATTCCGAAAATTTTAAATTTTTCCTTGATATAAAAATCTGTTCTAAAGACAGAATCTACTGTCACTAACAATTGTTCATTATCGAATTGCATAATATAGACTCTCCAAAAGACAAGAGGACGAAGGTCTTCCTCGGAATAAGCATTCTGGAATATGAGTAATTCCAAAATTAAGGTTATAAAAACAAAAGATGTTTTTCTCATGGGCTAAGGTCTCCTAATAATATAACTTCTAAGCTGTCAAAAGGCGGCGGAACTATTCCATGCATACGAAAACCCCAAGGAATAATACTTTTAACTTCATTAGCATTACACCTATCCTTGATGTAGCTATTAAATTCCATACTTATATTTAAATTGTCTCCTTCTCTTACATCTTTTAATCCAGGAAAATCAGTTGCATTGTATGTTCCTAAAGTATCATCATAGCTGTTAATGCCATCGATATTGGTACAACTCCTTCCGTAACAATCAGGAATATATACAACTGGATTCATATGTACAGACAGACCACCAATTTTACAAGTTGTTTTATTCATATATTCACCGTTTACTATGATAGAACCTTTCGTTTCCTGTTTAAATTCGCAACAAGAAGGATTGCATTCGTTACGGTACTCTTTTCCGTAAAATTTGGCGTCAAACTTTACATTTATGCCAAATTTATCATTTACGCCAATATCTGAATTAGTATTTAAAAGCCTCACATTAAAGTCTTCCACGCAGCATTGTTCGGTAAGGTTCCCATCTTTAAAAAGATTACGTGTTGCGGTTTTATCTCTCTTTGATAAAGCTTGTGGAATTTTTGAGAATATCACATCTTCAGCAAAACCTAAATATTGTCCTTTGGTGTTATAAGCAACATCTCCGTAAGCATAAACAATATTATTATCCACAAAGTAACCTCCTGACAATGGACTAGTTTGTTGATAACTTGAAGTCTCGGCTGGACATTCCATTTCCCAATCCGAGCTTGAACTAGAGGCTTCCTCACTACTGCTGCTATTATTGCTTTGGCTATTTTCATGCCTATTAACGCAAGAACCCACTATGCAATTGCTTCCGTTAACGGCAAAATTAGGTCTGTTGCCTTGATTTAAACATTCTTCGCTCTTTATATCAAGCTCTGTTTGAGCAGTTACATAGCTTTCGTAACAGTCGCCACTTATGGAACTAGAGCTACCATTCGAACTGGAACTATGCTTAGAACCGGAGCTTGGAGACAGGCCTGCAACACAGGAACCTTCAACACAGTTAAGGCTGTTTATGTAAAATTTCGGGACAAAGCCGGCTTCGCACTCTTTCTGCTTTTCGTAAAGTTCCTCCATAGCAGCACTATGGTCTTCATAGCATTTTTCTCCTGTGGAGCTAGAGCTGCTTTCAGAACTTGAGCTTTGAGTTGATTTTGAGTTGGAACTAAGTGGAGTTGCTGGTTTCAGTATAGTTGTGCTTGGTGATACTGAAGGGTAAAATTTGCTTTCCGAATGCGTTGGCGAACCTGTTGGATTAGTGCCATTTGCTCCTGCAGTTCCGCCGGGAGTGAACACGCCGCTTTCCCACACAGTATAGTCGTAGCTGTCATTGTATGCGTTTGCTGGTGGAATATATCCGCCCGTACCTTGACCAACCCACGGAGCAAAAGGACCAGGGCTTTCACCGCCAGCAGTCTTTGGAGCATCAAGTGCAGGATCTGCGCAGTAAATGACTGTTTGCTCGTTGGTGCAGTTCACGCTGTCAATAGAGACCGAATTGAAAGCTATTCCGTTTATGCCATTATCAATCCATCCGTAGTGGGGATTATAATCGCTACTAACTATGTTCACTGGTATACCAGATTCTCTGAGATCATCTATTGCAAGATTGAAATTGCCTGTCCAATAAGCATAGCCGGAAGGACAATAAAGATTGTATTTATTGAATAAATCGTTCTCCCAGTTGTAGTAGTAATTGGGAGGCAACTTGGATGTACATGGCTCAGACGGGATATCAATTTTAATAGTAGAATAGGAAGGTATGTGATTATAAAAGGAGCAATATTGATATATAGATTGTGTGTCATCTGGAATATAATTTCTAATCTGTCCGAAAACTATGCGAAAGTCGACAACATATACATATTTATGCTCATCGCCAACAAAACGCAGAACAGACATAAATGGTGTGCTGTTGTAGCTTTTGCCAAATTTGATACCGCAATTCATAGGAACAACATGACTCCTCGGAAGAGAATCAAGAAAGAAAGAAACATAGGCCGCAGAAGCTCTATTAATGTTAGCAGGCATATGATAGCTCAGTTTACCTCTGAAAGATTCCGTGCCAGACAGAGAATACTGAGACAAACAAAGATCATAACGATCTTGGTACATTTCTCCACCCAATTTAACATTGCAAAGGAAAGGAGTGTAAACTCCACAGGAAGGACTATGGCATAACCCTTGGTATGGGGAAATGCTCACGTCCAACTCATACTCATCAGAACCAGGAGTCAATACGAGCTTTACGCTGAAATCAGAAAAAAGAATAACATCAGAATGCTCGCTTTCATCTGCAAAACCCAAACAAGCTGCCTCTCCCCTTTGGGCTATAATAACATCGTTAAGTATCAAATCCATATTTTTCAAAAGATATCTCAAATTCTTCACCAAAGACGCTTGCCGAAAAGAACAAAAGCGACACAATAGCAATACGGGCTGAACTTGGCATAAAACGCTCTCTTTAAAAAATGTAGAAATTTTCTATATTGAATGTTTATGTTTTGTATCCGCCTGTTACTCGCTATGTTTCTGCTCCTGTGGAGATGCTGTAGTGGAGAGCAATGCGAATGCAAATGCAAGTGGTAGTATATATGTGGTTATAGCAGATGCGGCAACCGGATTGCCTGTGAACAACGCATCTGTTCAGATGCTCGGAAGAGACAATCGACCAAAAAGTGCAGGCACAAAAAACGGAGTTATATATGATGGTTTGCCAATTGGGAATGGTTACACATTTCGCATTGAGGCACTTGGCTATGCTTCAATGATATGAAAAGCAGATATTTCATCAGATATTTTAACCATAGGAAAAGAAAAATTGGTAATAGCAAAAGACACGGTTATTGAAGTCCGTCTACCGAAACTAGGTGTCAAATTGCAGGGGAATGTTGCATATATGGATTTGTCAACTGATTCTTTCAATGCCAAGGCAATAGGTCGAGACGGTGCAAAAATCCGTCTTAAGCTGACTATGCAAAACGATTGCGAACTCATAAACTCATACAAGGAAACTATGATTATTGGAAACGGATTGTATTCTTTTGATAGTTTGCCGGAACTTGCACTGTATGATTTAACTGCGCTTGAAACGAATATTGATGGAACTTTATACGAGCAATTTCTTATTCACAGCAACGGGATTTTAGGGCTTTCGGGAGATATTGCCAAAGCCCCTATGGGTATTTACAATAATGCTGTTTCCCGTGGCGAGTTTTATTTACTGAATGCGCCAAGCACGGTTGCCTCAAGTGGGAAAATATCGTTGATATTTTCAAAAGACGTAAACAAATCTCGTATAGATGACAAAACATTTAACGTAAGTGCAACATACGCCATTAAAATGAAATGGGAAGGCGATAATACCTTGGAAATATCACCAGTAGACGGACTTTGGAGAATTGGCGATATAATAATAATTTCCAATACGGTCAATTTATATGCCACAGACGGAACATTCATAGTTCCAACCAATTATCTGGCAGCAGTCACGGTTGTCAACGGAGCTTTGAAAACCAAGCCTAAGCTCTGGCTAGAAAATACCGGAACAGAAACGGCACTGAATAATAAGGGCGATTCTCTCAACCTTGACATCTTCGATTCGCAGCAAACGCTAGTTTTCCGTTGGAGCAAAACGGAAGATGCCACAAGTTATGCCATCTACGCAAAATGCTTCGACGAGATAAATTATACGCAAATTCAAGCTGGATTGGCTTTAACTTCAGACTCCTCCGCCACATGGAACTACTTCAGTGCTTCGCAATGTTTTGAGCAAGGCAAACAGTCAAGTTTCTTTGTGCAAGCCAAAAATGCTAGACAGCATTTGAATTCGGATATAATTACAGTTTTGGGATACAGACCGAATTGAAACAGCAAAGGGCAAAGCGTGCGCTTTACCCCTAAAAAAAATATACCCTTAAAAAATTATTTAGTGTGTTATTTAGAAATTGTTATCCAGATAACCTCACTGGCCCTCGCATGGAAGACAGAAGTTCTTTATCGTAAACGAACGACAAAGAATTTGTTTTAGCTTTTAGGCCTCTCTCCATAAGCTCAGAAATCGCCATAAGTTTAATTAGCGCCTCTTCTTCGGACATATCGAAAATGCCTTCGTCGAAAAGGAAAGTGAATATGCAGACATAAAACTGCGCATATTCGCTTGGCTTGTCGCAATCAAAAATACCCTCGCCAACTCCACACTCTATGATTTTTGAAAGAATTGGTGAGATGGTTTCTACGAGCTTAGAAAGAACTTTCTGATGCATATCCATATTCTGCGGCAAATGCAGATAATTATCTATAGCCAAATTTAGCGTTTGACTATAGTAAGTCTTGAAAAGAATTTTCATCTTTTCAAGCGCATTTCCTTGAATATTGGGTATATGTTCACAGTTTTCTACAAAACCGCCAAAAGTTTTATAGTAGAGATCAATCTCTATTTCCCTCTTGGACCTGTAATAGTAGTAGATGCTCCCCTTTCCAATGCCGGCGGTCTTGGCTATTTCACTAACCGAACAGTCCGCAGCTTTGTCTTCTATAATGAGTTTCTCCATCGCATCTAAAATAAGAGCCCTCTTTTTCTCTCTTTTATTCATGGGGGTAAATATAGGAAAAAATACCCTTGACATGGGAGTAAAAATTTTCTATATTATCTCGGTTCTAGGATTTTACGGAATAGTGCCTATTAAGCCTGTACCCCAAGCTCTTTTATTTTCTAGATTTCTCCTATGTCCCCATTTATTGTTTTAGATTGCCTTTTTATACTATTGCCTTTTGCGGTGCTGGCTTTGGGGCTTTTTTCCGAGAAAGGCTCTTCGCTTTTGGCTAATGCCGGGGCTGTGGGCTTGTTTTTGCTTTATGCCGGGTTTTCCGTTTGCGGAATTGAAAGCTCAAATTTGAATGTGAAAATTGTAACCTGGAATGTAAATGGGTTTGGTATTCTCATTAGAGAGCTTTTGCTGCTCTCGTTCTTTTTTGCATCTGTTTTCAGCAATAGCTACGATTTGAAGCACAGGCCGGAGTTTATGGCTTCCATGCTTTTTGTTGCCGTGGGCGGAATGCTTGTAGTTTCTGCTCAAGAGCTTCTTTCGCTGTTCATTGGGCTTGAGCTTGCCACCATGCCTATGTATTTTTTGGTGGCGTGGAATAAAAAGTCTTCGCAGGGAACAGAAGCTGCGCTCAAATATGTTCTTATGGGATCCATAGCAACCGCAACTCTGCTGTTTGGGCTTGGGTATTTATACGGGTTTGCAGGCTCACTTTTGTATTCCGATATTTTTAATGCTGTGCACAATTCCACTCAGGATGTTTCGCTTCTGTTCATAGCGGTTACTTTTATAGTTATGGGCATAGGTTTTAAACTTACGCTTTTCCCATTCCACACATGGGCACCAGATGTTTACGAAGGCGCACCCACTCCGGTAACAGCTTATCTTTCCGTTACTTCAAAAGCCACCGCACTCGCATTCTTAGGTATTTTAGTTTACAAACCATTGCAAGATTTAGACTTTGCGTTTCGGGTTATATTTACAGCACTTGCTATGGCAACCATATTCATAGGCAACCTTGGCGCATTAAAGCAGAGCCGCATACGCAGGTTTTTGGCATACAGTTCCATTGCCCAAGCCGGTTACATTCTAATAGGTTTGTGCGGAAGCACCCCTATAGGGCCGGCTTCTTTTGTTTATTATCTTTTCCTTTACGCTTTTTCAAACTATCTACTGTTCTTCTTAGTAGGCATAATTGGCAAAACTCGCCCGGAAAGCTTCGATTCCCTGAAAGGTCTTTCCAAGCAAAGCCCGTTGCTTGCGGTTTTGCTTGCCATTAGCGCATTCAGCTTGGCCGGCATTCCGCCGCTTGCAGGCTTTATGGGAAAATGGATGGTGTTTGCAAGCGCAGCTTCCGTGCAAAATTACGTGCTTGTTGGCTTTGCAGCCGTGAACAGCATTATAGCGTTGTATTACTATTTGCAGGTGGCTAAGGCCGGCTGGATTGACGATAGCGATTTTAATGCTGAAACCGCAACTCCGCTTGTTGTTAGCCGCACGGAAAAAGCAGGTCTCGCGGTTTTAGGCTTTGCCGTTTTGTTCTTTGGTGTAGCACCGTGGCTGCATTCCTACGTGTTTAAACTTGCGTGGTAACCACTTTGGCAAATATGCTGTTGGTTAAAGCGTAAGTTTCCAAACCTTCGAAATTCAATGTGCTGAAAATTATTTTGCCTTTTCCAAAAGGCAAAATTTGCAAGTCTGTTCCGCTCTGCAACTCTCCGTTTTTCAACGATACTGAATTCACAAGGCACTGCGCATCTTTAAGCGGCACAAGTGACATGCTTGGTATAACGGCGGAGCAGGTTTTGTCGAGAACTGGCTTGTTGAAAAATTCGGAGGAGAGCAGAGAGTTTTGCGGAACGTAATGAACGCTTGTGCCGTTTGTTCCTGATGAATATACGTATTCAAGAGAACAGTTAAAGCAGGCAGAGGAGTTCAGCAACTTTACGTCTTCCGGGATTATATCGGAGATAAACAGAATTTTTCCGCTTTTAACTGCATTTGAGACAGACTCCAAAATGGAGTTATCCACAGCCCAAGAACTTAAAGCAGCCGTGAACAGCAACGGTTTTTTGCCAGTTATCATTTTCATTATTTCAGCAGAACTTTCAGCAGAGTCTAAAAATTCGGATTTTGAAAGCGCAGATTTAATGTCCGGAGCTTCTATTGTTTCTATAGGCTCTTCGGAGAAATAAATTTCCTTATTGTCATTTAAAAGCGATATTCTTAAAGTGTAAGAGCCGGTCTTTTTAGGAGCTTTTATGCTAAAATCTCCAAGCGGAGCAAGCGATAGTTTGGGCACCGGAAAACTTTTGTTCTGTTGAGAGATAGACTTTTTTTCGCTATCGAAAAGCTGCACAGACACGCCAATTTCCGCAAGCCTGTTTTCGTTCAGCAAACTTAGCTGGAAAGATATGCTTTCGGCAACAGTAACTACCCTTTCCAAACCGCTCATAAGCAATTTTGTGGGAGCGTTTATAGCTTTTATTTTGTCTTCCACATTTTTGCGCTTTCTTGCTTCGTCCACAAGCCCGCTTATATCGTCTTTGTAATCGGCCCATTGTTCAATGAAGTATCCGCTCACAACAGGGCTGCTCTGCAAAGCTTGCACATTCTGCTCAAAGCCGAGCATTGCAAGTTCGTTTGAATTTTTTGCAAATGCTTCTGCGTTTGGCCAAATATTCTTTTCCTTGTTCAGGAACTTTCTGATTTTTTGAAATAAATCTTGGACAACCTCATTGTCTTTGCTCGCTCCAAACAAATTGTGGTTCTTGAGCGTTAGCAAAACGTGCCCATTTTTCTTTATTTCGCTCGCCAACTGTTTGTAATTGTCTTGAACCCAGGCATCGCCAAAGAAGGGATCGGGTATAATGAACTCTTCGTCTTCCACTATGCCGTAGCGAGATAAGAACAGCGAAAACGGGACACTGCCGAAAATTTTAAGACTCAAACGGTGCGATGAATATGCCATAATGCTGCCGTCTGTTACGCCCATGATTTTTCCTGTTGTGCCGAAAGTTTTTTCGTTGCCGTGCTTAAAGTTTTGATCGTTGTCTATTGACACGTTGTTTATGTTGCTTATTGCCGGATGGCAGCTTTCCAAAGAGTCTATGTGGCTGAGCAGCTTTGCTCCGTTTTCCAGAATGAGCCTGCCGTTTTCCTGCCCCAGCACCCACACCGCAAGAGACGGATGGTTTACGCTTGCGACTATTATTTCTGCCGCAAGTGCCTTTGTGGCTTCCAAGCCCATTTTACCGGACTGCTCGTCGCATATTGGAAATTCCTGAAACACCAAAAGCCCTATTTTATCGCATATATCGAGAATTTCGCTGTTAAAAGGCGCACCACCTGTGCGAATGGCGTTGAATCCCAGTGCTTTTATGCTTTCCAAATCTTTCTTTACAAGATCTAAATTTTTGCCGAGAATTCCAATGCTTTCAGGATGTTGATTATAGACAATGCCTCTGATTTTTATAACCGAATCGTTTAAAAAGAAACTACCCTGTTTACAATCAATTTTTTTAAATCCGAAAGTTGAGGACAATGAATTTGATTCTTCCAGTTGAATTTCCACGGCATATATATTAGGTTCCTCGAGAGTCCAGGCTTTTACTTCTTTAAATCCCAACAAAAAATTAGCGCTTGAATTTTCTTTTTCCAGCTTCACTTCTTTTTGCAAGTACGAAACTTCCTGTTTTAAATTGCGCACAAAAATTTTTAAACTTGCATTGTAGTTGCGCGGATTGTGGAAAGAAACCTTTAAGTTCACATGCGAGTGATCCAAATCTGTAGCTATTTCCAGAGAAGAAAGAAATGCTTTGTCTCCTGTTACAAGAGTTACATTGCCAAGCCCGGCGAAAGGGTTTTGCTTCCATGGCAAGCCAAGCGGCATTTGATCTGCTGGCACCGGTTCTTGGCTCGATATAAAATCAAAATCTCCGTTTTTGGAAACCATTGCTATTTTTACGCAGATTAAATTTTCGCTCTTCACTTTCACATATTGAGAAATATCCAATTCAAAGCCCATATAAGAACCGAAATGATCGCTCACCAGCCTTCCGTTCACCCAAACAACGGCGTAAACAGAAGCTTTTTCAAAACGCAAAATGCAACGCTTGTCTTTGCCCGCAAGCGAGAACTTTTTGTAATAAAAAGCCGTGCTTGCCGGAGCCTCACTCCAAAGGTGTGGAACCTTAACGCTTTTCGCTTTGCTTGGAATATCTGCAAACCAGCGATTTATAACACCTTTGCCTTCCGTATCCCAGAAAATCTTCCATTCATCGTTCAATTTTATCTCGCTCATGGAAGAAAATATAGAAAACGCTGTTTTTTTTTTCATTTTTTTCATTTTTCATGAGCTTTTTTTGTTTTTTTTTGTATATTTAGAGTAGAAGAAGAGGTTTTTTATGAGAAAAATTTTCGTTGTTTTGCTGGTTTTTGCTGTTGCGGTGTCTTTTGCCCAAAAAACCAATAAGGTCAAGTCCAAAAGAGGCGACATTCAGCTTACAGATGCCGCTGGTGGCGGCAAAGTTGTTTGCCAAGCAGGCTTTAACGACGAAATGACCATCGTTAAAAAGCAAGACTCTTACACTTTGGTTCGCTCTTCCTGTGGGCAAGGCTGGGTTAACAATAACGATGTTGAAATCGTTATGGCTGGTGCCGGCGATAAAGGCATGAAAATGGAAACAGTTGACGTTGCCGGCTGGATGGATAATCCAAGCGCAGTGTTCGTGCTGGATCAAGATGCCGGTGGCTTTGACGGCATAAACATTGACCGTAATTTTAATGACTATCTGAAAAACACCGTTGATAGAGAACAAACCGAAATGCGCAATCAGGAGAATTAGCCTGTATTCAGTCTTTAGGGGCAGCTCTGCGTGGCTGCCCATTTTTTTATTTCTATTTCTGGTTTCTTGCGATAAGCAGGAGAAAACCGCAGAAGAAGAGCCTCCACCGGAGGCTCTTTTAGCTGAAATTGAGCGAAAAATAGATTCGCTTGAGAATTTTATAGCAACGCAGCCCGTGCTTAAAGCGGCCGTTGTGGAGCCTAATTTTGGGCTTTTTCAAACGCTTCAACGTGTTGGGCTGGATTTAAAACAGTCTTTGAGAATAATAAACACTCTTGCAGATACGGTGGAGCTTGGCACTTTAAAAGCGGGGCAGGTTTTTTGGGTGGGTTTTGACCAGCAAGATACATCAAAAGCGGTTATGTTCAGATATGCTGAAAATCTTGCGACATTTCATTTTTTAATTATGGACAGCACCGAAAAATGGATTTATAAAATAGTCGAAAAACCTGTGAGTGTTCGTTACGCAATGTATGAAGGTGTTTTGCAGGAAGGCGGGATTTTATACAATACTTTGAGGAGCATTGGAATTCCGCAAGATATGGTTAGCGTTGTTGCAGGCGTTTTGGAATGTAGAGTTAGTTTTAGAACAGATGCCCGCATTGGAGACAGGTTCAAGGTTTTGCTTAAGGAAACCCGTTTTCAAGATTCCATTTGGATAGGCGGAAAAGTTATATACGCAAGTTACGATGGACAAAGAGTTAAGCACAGCGAAGCTTTTTTGTATCAGGAAGCAGACCCGAAAAGTTCTTTCAACGCCCATTATACCGAGGCCGGCGAAGCTCTTATACATTCGGGTTTAAGATACCCTTTAGACAGATTGCACATAACGAGCCATTTCGGCAATCGCATTCACCCGGTTACGGGTTTGCGCGCTTTTCACAGTGGCGTGGATTATCGCGGATCAGTTGGCACGCCTGTTTATGCGGTAGCAGACGGTGTTGTTTCGCAATCGTCTTACGACGAAAATAGTGGGAATTTTATAGCGATTAAACATTCGGACAACAGCCAGAGTTATTATTTGCATTTGTCACAAAGAGGAGTTCAGAATGGGCAGCGTGTTAAAGGCAGGCAGGTTATAGGCAAGGTTGGAAACACCGGGAGAAGCAGCGGCCCACATTTGCATTTTGCGATAAAGCAACCCAACGGTTCCTGGATGAATCCGCTTTTGAAAAAAATGATAGCCACACCAAAACTCGAAGGCGCAAAGTTTGCCGCATTAAAGGAACAGATAAAAGAAATTCGAGGAACTTTGGAACGTATTGAAGCCTCGGAGCCGCAAAGCATTGGGGATGCAACAGTAAAATTTCTACTTTAATACGCTGTGTTTGATGTTATTCAAAAAAAAGGCAACGTAAACAAGCTTTGTGGCAGAGTTATCGGTTATGTGAAAATCCCGCACTCGGAAGCCGAAGGCGAAGACTCTCCTTTTGATAACCTTATTAGCCCGGATGGAATTTTAGCCATACAGGGTGATTACGCCAAAACTCCTGACTTTGATGCATTTAGAAACAGTTTGCAGCAGCAGTTACCCAAAGGCTTGCAAGATATTCTAAGGCACATACTCGAAGACGAAGATATAAAAGAGAATTTGGATTTATCGAAAACAAAAAAGATTAGCGTGAGTGTTTTTCCTAAAGGAAGTGTCGGTATTGGCGATTTTTTCCCTGTGCCTGCGCAACTTGTGCCTTTTCAATCGGAAGATGCATTGCTGCAGGAAGAGGCAGATATTTACTTTTTAGGCGAGTTTGTTTCTGTGGGAAATGCTCACTTGTTTTTAATGGGCTTCCCGATATTATATCAATCGAAATACCGTGAACAGTCCGAGCGTGAAAGAGAAAACGAGGTGGATGCCCTGCTTGCCGAAATAGACGGCAAAACCCCTGTAAGGGCAAGCGGCAGCTATCCAAACGCTTTGCAGTTAGATGGCGATTTGAGCGCATATAAAGGCAACTTGCTGGAATTGCTCGGCAAACAGATTCTGCCAAAAATAATGTACTCGATGGAAGAAAATGATTCTGAAGATTTTAACGCCAGCATAAACACATTTGGCAATTTTATGCGCTCGTATCCGCACCAGCAAGATGTTGAAATGATGGTTTCCATATTGCATAGCATAAAGCAAAAAAAACATACCAGCCCAAGCGATGCTAAAGGCTTGGCTTTGCTATGCCAAAAAATGAGCGCTTTGCATCACGAAGAATTTGAGAGCCTTCCTGCAATACAAAAAGAGTTGGAAGAGTTGAGGATTGAGACTCCAAGCAAAGCGACTGAACAACCGGAGGTTGGTAATTGAGAGTTGATAGTTGTGAACTAGATGGATTGTTAGTGGTGTATCCGGATGTTTTTGCGGATTCTCGCGGTTGGTTTTATGAATCGCACAATGCGGAGAAGTTTAAGGCACTTGGCATAGAAACGGTTTTTGTGCAAGACAACCACAGCCGTTCCGTTAAGAATACATTACGTGGTTTGCATTACCAAAAAAATCCAGGGCAAATAAAGCTGGTTCGTTGCACACTCGGAACTATTTGGGATGTTGCAGTGGATATTCGCAAAGAGAGCAAAACTTTCGGCAAGTGGTATGCAACGGAACTAAGCGAAGAAAACAAAAAATTTCTTTATATACCAAAAGGTTTTGCGCACGGGTTTTGCGTGCTTTCGGATTACGCCGAAGTTCAGTATAAATGCAGTTCTGTGTATAACGGAGCCGAAGAAGCCGGATATGCTTGGGACGATCCCGGCATTGGCATAAAGTGGCCTGTAAGCGAGCCAGTTTTAAGCCAAAGAGATTTGCAAAACCCAAGGCTGTTTTGATATGTCTTTAGATTCCGAAATATCGCTACGGCGCACGTTTGCCATTGTCTCGCATCCTGATGCCGGGAAAACAACGCTCACGGAAAAATTTCTGTGGTATGGAAAAGTTATTAGAGAAGCCGGGCACGTCCGTGCCAAATCCAACAGGAGCTACACAGTTAGCGATTGGATGAAAATTGAGCAGCAAAGAGGAATTTCCGTTAGCTCTTCCGTTTTGAATTTTCCATTTGAAGGTTGCTATTTCAATTTGGTGGACACTCCGGGCCATCAGGATTTTTGCGAAGACACTTACCGTGCGCTAACGGCTGTGGACTCTGCGCTTGTTTTGATAGATTCCGTAAATGGCGTTGAAAAACAAACAATAAAGCTTATGGATGTGTGCAGAATGCGCAAAACACCCATAATCACATTCATAAATAAAATGGATTTAGATGGACGTGATGTCTTGGAGCTTTTAGATGAAATCGAAAGCATTTTGCAAATTCAAACCTGCCCATTTACGCTTCCAATAGGTTACGGCAAACTGTTCAAAGGCGTTTACTGCATTGCAGACAATACTTTTCACACATTTAATAAAGAAGACGGCAAACAGGAAATTTTGCAACTGAGCGGAGCCGATGACCCTAAACTTGTGGAGCTTTGCGGCGAAGAATACGTTAAGGAATTCAGAAACCGCTACGATGTCGCAACGCAGGCAATGGACAATTTTGACAAGGAAAAATACCTTGCCGGCAAGCAATGCCCCGTGTTTTTCGGAAGCGCAGTCAATAATTTCGGAGTTAAACAGCTTTTGAACGCTTTCTCACGTCTTGCGCCTTCGCCAATGCCAAGAGATTCCGATGTTCGCTCGATTTGCCCAACGGAAAATAAATTCAGCGCATTCGTTTTCAAAATTCAAGCAAATATGGACCCAAAGCACAGAGACCGCACAGCATTTTTGCGTATATGCTCAGGCTCTTTTGAAAGAGGAAACAAGGTTTGGCACTGCCGCAGTGGCAGAGAAATTCGCCTTGCTGCGCCAACGAGTTTTTTAGCACAAGATAAAGAAGTTATAGACAAAGCCTATGCGGGCGACATTGTCGGCATAAATGACCCTGGTATTTTTAATATAGGCGATACTTTAACTGAGGGCGAGAAATTCATGTTTTCCGGAATTCCGGATTTTGCTCCGGAATTTTTCGCAAGGGTAACGCTTTTAAACCCACTTAAAAGCAAGCAAATGAGCAAAGGACTTTCACAGCTCTCCGAAGAGGGAGCAACGCAATTATACATTGCGCTCAGTTCAGCACTTCCGGTTATTGGGGTTGTAGGAGAACTGCAATTCGACGTTCTCAAGTACAGGCTGGAAAACGAATACGGAGCAGATGTGCAACTGGACAAAATCCCGGTTTTCGGAGCCAGATGGATTGCCGGAGAACAAAAACAACAGGAACTATTTTCAAAAGAATACAAGGGAGACTGCTTGCACGACAAGCATGAAAATCTTGTTTGCCTGTTTCCAAACGAATACCGCTTGAATTTAGCGGTGAAAAACTACCCCGAGCTGACATTCAGCAAGGTTTGTGATAGGAGGTAATCTATGCGTTTCTTATTCATAGCATTCATTTTTTCCGGCATGGCACTGGCCCAAAACCCAACTTTTCAAGAGCAACGTTCCGCTTTGGAGGCCGAAAGAGCCGGCCTTGATCGCGATATAAAAAAGCTGGATGCTCAAATAAAGCAAACCGATTCTCTAACGAAAGCGGAAAAGCAATATGGCCAGCAGCAGCAAGAGCGGCAACGCACAGACCTTACGCGCAGGCAAAAGGAAATTGACGATTTGAAAGAGAAGCTTTCCGAGCTGGATGCCGAAATGAGAAAGGAAAAAGGCTCAATCTCAAATTCCCAAACGCAAATTCAGAACACGGAAGCAACACGCAAGGCTATAAACTCAAAACTGGCTGTGCAATGCCGTGATTTGGAGAAATTCATTAAAGGCAGCCTGCCTTGGGATACCGAAATCAGGATAGAGAGAACCTCGTCTTTGTGCCAGGATTTGGAAACAGGCAACGCTTCCGCAGAAGAAGGCTTTGCTCGCCTGCGTGCAATGTACACGGAAGAAATTCGTTTTGGCGATGAAGTGCAGATAAGCAACAGGCCCATAATACGCAACAACGGCGAAACCGTAAACGCAAGTGTTTTGCGCATAGGCAATCAATGGGTTGTCTATCAAGACGATGCCGGCGCATTCTTTGGAGTGTTAAACAGAAAAGCCGGCAAAGACGGCACTTATGAATACAAATGGAAAGAAGAGCTATCCTTTGAGGAACGCCAGGCAGTTAAAAACGCCATAGATGTAAAACTCTCTCGCAAACCGCCGCAAATGGTAACCCTCCCGCTATCGCTGTCGGTAGGGAGCACTTTCTGATTCTGACAAAAAGCAGTTAAAAAATTGCCTACTTCGTGCCCTTTGGGCACAGCAATTTTTTTCTACATTACTATTTATGCAGTACGGTGAAATTTCTTCTTATCAGACAGGTGTTGTTGTTCCCCTGTTTTCTTTGCGTTCTAATGAAAGTATTGGAATTGGTGAATTTTTAGATCTTATTCCTTTTGGAAACTGGGCTAAAAAATGCGGTTTGGATTTAATACAGCTTTTGCCGGTTAACGATACCGGCGAAGAATCAAGCCCTTACAGCGCACGCAGCGCATTTGCTTTAAACCCTGTTTACATACGTTTGCAGGAAATTGAAGGCGCAAGTGAAATTTTAGGTGATAGTTTAGAAAAGCATAATAAAAAGTTTTTGGGAGAGTCTAACATCCCTTATGTTGAAGTTGTTCGATACAAACGAACCTCATTGAGAAAGATTTTTGACCAAAAAGAAGAAGATATTAAAGCAAGCAAATCGTTCAATGCGTGGGTTAAGCAAAACGACTGGGTTCATCCTTATGCCGAATTTTGCGCTCGCAAAGCAAAAAACGACGAAGCCTCCTGGAAAGAATGGCAAAAAACAAGCAAACCCAGAGATAGCAGCATTCTGTTTCAAAAATGGATGCAATGGATTGCCGAAGAACAATTCTTGAAAGCTATTGCAGAACTCAACAAACTCGGCATTCGCTTGAAAGGCGACATTCCTATTTTGATAAACGAAGACAGCGCAGATGTTTGGCATTATCCGCAATTCTTTAATTTGGACAACAGAGCCGGAGCACCTCCGGATATGTTCTGCTACAGCGGGCAAAACTGGGCTTTCCCAACCTACAAATGGGATAATCTTGAAAAAGAAAACTTTGCCTGGTGGCGTGCCAGAGTTAACCAAGCCGCAAAGTTTTACCACGCTTACCGCATAGATCACGTTCTGGGATTTTTCCGAATATGGGTTGTGCCGGAAACCGAATTCACAGGCATTTTAGGGCACTTTGCTCCGGCTGTTCCAATTTACGTAAACGATTTGAAAAACGCAGGTATTCCGATAGAAACCGTACATTACCTTACCACGCCTAATTTCGGCGAAGATTTGCTACAAAACTGGTTTGGCTTTGATACGGAAAGAGTGAAATCGAAATATTTCGAAGCTCTGAAAAGTTCGCCCGGGCGTTATATGCTTCGCCCGGAATACCGTTCCGAGCGCGCAATTATATCTTCGGAAGAAGAACAGCAGATTAAAGACACTTTGTTAAATGCTTATTGGGACAGAGTTTTCACACCAAGCAGCACAGAGGAAATTCTTCACCCTTACTGGTATTGGTACAATGCTCCTGTTTTGCTCACTTTGCCCGAACACGAAGTAAATGTAATCTCAAAAATTATAAAAGACAACGAAGCAAAACAAGAAAGTTTATGGAAAGAAAACGGACTAAAGCTACTTGGTATGCTTGCAAAGGAAACCGATATGCTTGTGTGCGCAGAAGATTTAGGCGCTGTGCCGAACTGCGTTCCTGGTGTTTTGCGAGATTTGGGAATCCTGGCCCTTAGGGTTGAGAGATGGACTCGCTACTGGGAAAAAGAAGGTCAATCTTACATTCCGCTTTCCGAGTACCCGAGGCTTTCCGTTTGCACAACGAGCAACCACGATTCTTCCACGCTTTTGGGTTTGTGGAATGAGTCGGATTTCGACAGAAATTTGTATTGGAACAAGCATCTTGGCTTTAGCGAAAACGCTCCGGAAACCCTGAATGCTGAGCATATAAAGCAGATAATTAAAAGCCTGTTCTCATCGAACAGCTTGGTTGCAATTTTGCCTTTGCAGGATTTTATGGCTCTTTCGCAAAAATTCATTTCCAAAGAGCCGGAAAAAGACAGAGTGAACATACCCGGCACCATTGGCAAACACAATTGGAGCTGGCGCATGCCCTGCACGCTGGAAGAATTGCTTCAAGACGCAAAGCTAAACAAAAGCATAGAAGAGCTTACAAAGCTCAGAAAATGGCATAAGATGTAGGGTAACCCGGAAAAAATGCGTTTAAAATGCTTATTTTCTAAAATACCCTTGACAAAAGCCCTTGAAATTGCTAAATTTACATTTCCAGCATATTTTGAGGATATTATGAAAACCCCTATTGTGAATCCGGATGCCGTAGAACGCAAATGGAAATTGGTAGATGCCGAAGGAAAGCCGCTTGGCCGTGTGGCGAGCAAGGTTGCGCACCTTCTTATGGGCAAACATAAGCCCGTTTATGCCCCAAACACCGACGTTGGCGACTTTGTTATTGTTATAAATGCGGCAAAAGTCGGCTTAACAGGCAAAAAAGCCGAAACAAAAGAATATTTTCACCACACAGGCAATATAGGCGGCGAACGCTGGATATCCTTTAAGCAGTATTTAGACCGCAAACCCACGTTCCCAATGGAACATGCCGTTTGGGGAATGCTTCCTCATGGGGCTCTTGGGCATAAAATGTTTAAAAAATTGAAAGTGTATGCAGGTGCAGAACACAAAGAAAGCGACAAAAAACTCGAAACCGTGAGCATTTAAGGATTCATTATGGCAACTGTAACAAAAACTGCTAAAGACAAGGCTTCCGGGCCAAAAATCTATCGTGGCACAGGCCGCCGCAAAAGTGCTGTGGCAAGCGTTATCCTCAAAGAAGGCACCGGAAAACGCACCGTAAACGGCCGCGATTTCAAAGACTATTTTCACTCCGATGTGCAAGATATGGTGGCAAACCTTCCGTTCTCCGTTTTAGGCAATGCCGATAAATGGGATGTGCTCGTTAAAACATGCGGCGGCGGAATAGCCGGCCAAATGGGCGCAGTTCGCTTGGGCATTGCCCGTGCGCTCGTTGAGCAGAACACAGAGGTTAAACCGGCCCTTCGCCACGCAAATCTCCTAACCCGTGATGCCAGAGTGGTGGAACGCAAAAAATACGGTCGTAAAAAAGCCCGCAAGCGTTTCCAGTTCTCCAAGCGTTAATGCTCCAAATAGCAAACAGAAATTTCAAATCTCGCCTTTTTTTGGGCAGCGGCAAGTTTTCTTCGCCGCAAGAAATGCTTTTGGCTTTGCAGGAATCTGAAAGCGAAATGATAACAGTTTCCTTGAAACGCATAGATTTAAAGCAAAAAAACGATTCTATTTTAGATGCCCTAAAAGACTTTAAAGGGCAGCTTTTGCCGAATACTTCCGGCGCACGCACCGCAAAAGAAGCGGTTTTTGCCGCTCAAATGGCAAGAGAAGCTCTTGGCACAAACTGGGTAAAGCTTGAAATTCACCCGGACCAAAAATACTTGCTCCCAGACCCGATTGAAACGCTTTTTGCCGCCGAGGAACTTGCAAAAGACGGCTTTGTAGTTTTGCCTTACATCCCGGCAGATCCTGTTTTGTGCAAAAGGCTGGAAGATTGCGGAGCCTGCGCAGTTATGCCGCTAGGCGCGCCTATAGGCTCAAACAAGGGACTGCAAACAGAAGCTATGTTAAAGATAATAATTGCGCAAAGCAAGGTGCCTGTGGTGATTGACGCAGGGATTGGAGCACCGTCTCATGCTTGCGCTGCCATGGAAATGGGAGCAAGCGCAGTTTTGGTGAACACAGCTATTGCCATAGCACCAAATGCCGCCCTTATGGCAAAGTGCTTTAAGCTCTCTGTGGAAAGCGGCCGCCTGGCTTATGAGAGCGGATTGCCTTCGCAAAGCGAGAGTGCTGTTGCAAGCAGCCCTTTGACTGCTTTCTTGGATTAAAAAAGCCGGAAATCAAACGCTGCGAATTCTTCAAAGTTTTTGAAGGAATAATCGGGGTTCATTTCCATAAGTTCGCTTGGCCTTCCAAAGCCGTTTAGAATAACGGCTACTTTTATGCCGGCAGCTTGCGCTGCGCCAACGTCGGGGATGTCATCTCCGACCATAAGAGTTTCGCTTGGGTTCCAGTTTGAGTCTTTGATTATTTTTTGAATTCCGCTAGGATCCGGTTTTCTTTCGGGCGCAGTGTCTCCACCCAGAATACAGGTGAAATGTTTTTCAAGCCCAAGCTTTCTCAAAATTTTCAGAGTTTGATCTGCGGATTTGTTTGTTAGCACGGCGCATTTTCCGGAATGTTTTTCCAAAAATTCCACAACGCCTGGATAAGGTTTTGGGTTGTCGGTGCAATGCTTGCCGTAATATTCCATAAACAAGGCAAAAACTTCTTCCAATTTGCTTTCGCTGCCTTTGCCCAGGCTTTTCAAAACAAAATTCAACGAACCATTGCCCACAAAGGTTTTTATCATTTCTTTGCTGTAAACAGGAAACCCAAGTTCCGAGAGCGCATAATTTATAGCGTTCCCCAAATCTTCAATGGTATCCATCATAGTTCCGTCAAGGTCGATAATATAGGGCATTAAACAAACTCCCCAACAACGCTTTCAACCGCCGCTAACGCATCTCCAATCTTCTCCGGGGTTTTTGTGCCGGCCTGTGCCAGGTTCGGCCTGCCGCCGCCTTTGCCGCCTGCAAGTTCTGCGAGTTTTTTTACAATATCGCCGGCCTTAACGTTTTTCTTAACAAGCTCCGCATGAACCACCACAGCTATTGAACCGGATTCTTTTTGAATGTTTGCAACAACTGCTATGCCATGCGCAGGCATTGTTTTTTGCGCACCTTCCAAAAGAGCGGAAAACTCGCTGCCTTCCATACTCACTTGCGAAACCCAAACAGGAGTGCTTTTTACTTGCAAAGGGTTTTTGAAAATTTCTGCGCTTTGACCTTCTGCAATTTTTGCACGTAAATCCGCAACCAGTTTTTCATTTGTTTTCAGTTGCTCGGAAAGTTGCGCTACTCGCCCTAAAATGCCTTCCGTTTTAGAGCGGAACTGCTCTTTAAGCGAAGAAACAACAGCGGCTTCTTCTCTGAAACTCTCAATCGCATTAAACGCAGTTACAGCCTCAATCCTGCGAATCCCTGCGCTTATGCTGCTCTCAGACACAATGCGGAACACGCCTATTTCTCCGGTGTTGTTCACATGCAAACCGCCGCAAAGCTCCTTAGAAAATTCACCCATAGAAACCACACGAACTTCTGCGCCGTATTTTTCGCCAAAAAGAGCCATTGCTCCGCTCTCTTTCGCCTTGTCAACAGACATAACAGCAGTCGCTATTGGCAGGCATTTTTGAATTTGCTCATTCACAAGGTTTTCGATTTCCTTGATTTGCTCAGGTGTTAACGCAGAAAAAGCGGTAAAATCAAAACGCAAATTTTCCGGGCCAACACGAGAACCTTGCTGAGTTATATGCTCACCGCCAACCTTGCGCAGAGCCGCCTGCAGCAAATGCGTTGCCGAATGGTTTTTGCGAGTAGCGGCACGCTCTGCCTCATTTGTTTGCGCAGTAAATTCCTGCGACATGGTTTTCTCATTTATTTCGCCGGAGCCAAGCTTTGCGCGATGAATCCAAACATCATTAACTTTCAACGTATCAAAAATAACCAACTCAACGCCGTTTGCTTTGAGCGTTCCGTGTTCGCCGACTTCGCCGCCCATTTCCGCATAAAACGGGGTGCTATCCAAAACGATTGAAAGCGAGCCTTTGTCTTCTTTATAACGTAAGATTTTCACAGCCGCCGTGCTTTTTTCATAGCCTAAAAACTCCGTAGAGCCTTCTGCGAAAATTGTCCAGCCTTCCGAACCTATTGCGCTTAACCCTTGTTTTTGCGCAGCTCTGGCACGTTCTTTTTGCTTTTCCATTTCTATTTCAAAACCGGCCTCGTCTATTTGCAAACCTTTTTCTTCTGCTAAAATTCGTGTTAAATCCGGCGGGAACCCGTAAGTATCGTAGAGAAGGAACACTTGCGCTCCCGGTATAAGTTTTCCATCGCTTGCAATTTTATCGAAACGTTCCAAGCCGGCATCAAGCGTTTTAATAAAGCGTTCTTCTTCGGAGCGAATAACCTCTGCAACAAAAGTTTCACGCTCCTTTATTTCGGGGAACGCTTCGCCCATTGATTGCGTGAGCGTTGGCATAAGCTTGTAAATAAACGGCTCTTTTTGATTGAGCAATCGTGCATAGCGGCTGGCTCTGCGCAAAATTCTGCGTAGCACGTAGCCACGGCCATCGTTGCTGGGAAGCGCGCCGTCTGCTATTGCGAATGAGAGGGAGCGCAGGTGATCTGCTACAACACGGTGCGACATTCCGCTTGGGCCTTGACTGTATGGAACGCCGGAAATCTCTGCGATTTTGTTTATTATAGGAGCGAACACATCGGTATCGTAGTTGGATTCTTTGCCTTGCAAAATTGCGCACACACGTTCAAAGCCCATGCCTGTGTCCACATTCTTGTTTTTGAGAGGCAGCAGTTCTCCGCTTTTTATGCGTTCAAACTGCATGAAAACATTGTTCCATATTTCTATATAGCGAGCGTTTGCGCCGTTCACGCCTTCTACAGGGTCTTGGAATGTGGCTTCTTGCGTTGCTAAATCGCCTTTGTCAAAATGAATTTCCGAGCAAGGCCCGCATGGGCCGGTATCGCCCATTTCCCAGAAGTTGCTTTTTTCGCCAAAGCGCATTATGCGGTTATCCGGAAGTTTTGAGACTTCTTTCCAAATTTGCCACGCTTCGTCATCGTCTTGATACACGGTTACGAACAGCCGCTCCTTTGGGAGCTGCCAAACTTCGGTTAATAGTTCCCAAGCCCAAGTGATTGCGTCTTTTTTATAGTAATCGCCAAAGCTCCAGTTGCCGAGCATTTCAAAAAAAGTGTGGTGGTAGGTGTCACGGCCAACTTCGTCTAAATCGTTGTGTTTGCCGGAGACTCGTATGCACTTTTGCGAGTTTGCCACTCGTTTGTAGTTGTTGGGGTTATCGCCTAAAAAACAGGCTTTGAATTGGTTCATGCCTGCGTTTATAAACATAAGCGTTGGGTCGTCTTGTGGCACAACGGGTGATGAACGAACAAAGAGGTGTTCTTTGCTCTCAAAGAATTTTATAAACGAATTGCGAATTTCTGTCGCTGTTTTTGGGACTTGTGGCATGGGGGTAAGGTAGAAATTTTACAACTCAGCCTTTACAATACCAGCTACTTTTTTGGCGAAATCCAGATATGTTTTAGCTTCTTCAACTGTAGGCAAAGAACCTTCCTCTAAAAAGCCAACATTACAAGGATAACGGGATTCTACATATAAATCTTTTAAATCTTGCAACATCTCTTCATCTAAATCCCAATCCTTGACTTTCCTCACTTCTGAATATAAATCTACCAAATCGTGAGTTTTTCTGATTAAAATTTTATTTTTTGCTAAAAATGCTTTCAAATACTTCTCAACAGCCTGCTGAGAAAGAAAAATCACTTCACCGGAAAGTTCAGCTTTATCAATAAGCGTTTCCGCTGCTAATAAAGATTTGTCTGCAAAGAATACCCATGCGTTAGGATTTTCTGTGCTATTTTTATTATCTTCCATAAAGTTCTTTTCCCGTTTCTTCAATTTCTTGCACAAAAAAATCTTCTCTATTTTTAAGATAACTAAACTCTGCCTTTGTATAAACTAGAATATCCATAGAATATTGCCTATTTATATCCAGCAATGCTCTGGATACAGGTCTTCGCCTAGCCATTCGGTCTTTAAATAATTGGCTCATTTCATCGGAATCCAAAATCACAACCAAATCAATATCGCTGTCTTCCGTAGCCGTGCCTTTGGCATAAGAACCGAATAGAATAATCTTATAGATATTCAAGCTTATAAGAGATTGAACTATTCTAGATATTATATCGGCAGACAAAGACATACTTATAATATACAAATTTACTAAATTCCATCCTATGCAAACAACCATTGAAGATATTTGGCGGGAAATAGAGCGGAAAACCGAGCAGTTTGAGAGCTTGCATTTGCAGCAAAATTTAGATTATGAGAAATTTGCAATTTATTCAATAATAACACATTCAACGGCGATAGAAGGCTCAACGCTTACGGAACAGGAAACCGAATTGCTGTTTGAAAACGGGCTTACTGCGAAAGGCAAGCCTTTGTTGCATCACTTGATGAACACAGACCTGAAAAACGCTTATATGTTTGCAATGGAACATGTAAAAGAAAAACCTGTATTTTCACCAGATTTCTTGAAAACTCTAAATGCTTTTGTTATGAAAAGCACAGGCAATGTTCATAGCACTCTTGCCGGGAATTTTGATGCGAGCAAGGGCGATTTTAGATTATGCGGAGTGACTGCGGGAACCGGCGGAAAATCCTATATGAACTATCAGAAAATCTCAGACAGGATTAATGTTCTTTGCGAAAATTTGAATGAAAAATTAAATATGGATTCTCAAAATATGAGAGAGTTATACGAGATAACATTTAATGCTCATTTGGATTTAGTGACTATTCATCCTTGGGCAGACGGCAATGGCAGAACCGCAAGGCTTTTGATGAACTTTTTGCAATTCTATTTCAAAATTGTTCCCACAAAAACTTTTTTGGAAGACAGAGCGGAATATATATCTTCTTTGAGAGAATCACAGGATGCAAACGATAATTCTCATTTTCTAAAGTTTATGGCTCTTGAGCATTTGAAAACTTTGGAAAAGGAGATTGCGAATGGGCAGTAACGCCCAATGCTTTGCTAGCATAACAAACTTAGTCTTGCACGCAACGGACGGAATTCAGGACGTCCTTAGGGTCTCCATCATTGCTGTTCATAATGAAGTCCGTTCTCCGACACATAGCGCCACTACCACCGTTCTCCTTGGAACTCCACCAGTAGCCGCCGTTGCCGACACTGCGCCAAATGCCATTGGATTGGCGGTAGCCACCCGGCAGGGCAGAAAAGCCGTAATCATCCGTGCCTGTATTACTGGACCACAAGGTGGAGTTGGCCTTCAGCTTATTTAATACACAATTACTAATATTAGAAGGAGTAATACCAGCACTACGGCATTCGCTTTCAACATAATCTATCAACATATTCCACTCTCCATCACTTGGAATATGCCAACCTTCGGGGCAAATACCACGGTGCTTGGCTTGCATTTGGCTTGCGCAAGTGCTTACGTTGCAACTGGATGGAAGTGCCATAGCCGTTGCCCAATCATACAATCTGCCATACCTGATACAGTTAGCTGGGTTATCATTATAGCATTTACTGCCACTTACATCGCAATTCAAATTTTCTGCCATCCAGGTTTGCTCGTCTATAGTGCCTTCGGCTATCGTAACAATCCTGTAATCCTGAATACTGCAACCGCTACCGCCGTCACTACTGGAAGAGCTACCACCACCCTGTGTACCACCGGAAGAACTAGAGCTATTGCTACCTCCCTGCGTACCTCCAGAGGAAGAATTGTCAGGTGGAATGCCTTCGCAGCTATTTACCATTGTGCCTCCAAACTCAAAGCAGGCTTCGGCAGAAACGGATAAACAGGTATAATCCGTCCGGCAGAAAATGTTAGCACCTCCGGTACTGTTACTGCTATTACCTTCGCCATCATCGCCGGAGCAGGAAAGGGTGAATGCTATAGCTATAAAAATAGCCGTGAATAGAGTAACTTTTTTACTCGTTTTCATATATACCTCCTTGGGTAAATTGGGGAAAATTAGTGTGTGTGTGTGTGTGTGTGTGTGTGTGTAGATCTGAACGGGTTCGTTTTCGGCGAAGCTTTAGTTGCTAGCTGTGGTTGTTGAGTGAAAGTCAGCATAAGAATAATGTAGAAATTTTATTTTACTATATTTCCGATTATGTCTCCGTCCATAAAAGATTTTTTGGTCTATGTAATTGAGCTTTGTGCCGAAAGATTTTTCGGTGGGAATAAAACTATTGCTTATAATCAACTGAAAAACACAAATCAGCTTTCTTTTTATAAAGAAACTTATGATACTTCGCATACCTTATCTTCCGAATATATTTTAGAAGAGATAGAAGAAAAATTTAAGGAATACGGAATTGCTTTATGATTTTATATCATGGTTCGTTAGAAATAATAAAAGAACCTAATCCGTTTATTGGAAGAAAAAATGTAGATTTCGGCCAGGGCTTTTATTTGACAGACCTACAGGAACAAGCTGTGCGCTGGCTTAATCGCAGAAAAAAAACAAACCCGCAAAAAAAAGGTTTTTTGAATACATATGAATACTCGGAAGATACGAATTTAAAGATTAAAAAATTTAATGGTTATTGCGAAGAATGGCTGGATTTCGTTGTTTTGAATAGAACCAATAATGAAGTTCCGCAAAATATGAGCTATGACATAGTTACAGGAAATGTGGCTGATGATGAAGTAATAGTTGCTATAGATAGTTATATTGAGTCTCTTATAAAAGGCAGGGTTACCAAAAACACCAAACTAGCATTATTGGATGAGCTTTCTTTTTCTCACCCAAACAATCAATATGCCTTTAAGACAATTTCATCTTTAAATTGTTTAAAGTTTACAAACGCAGAGGTGTTTTAATGAAAGATACATCTCTTGTTAGAATGACTATCAACGAAATAGCCGAACAAAAAAAAGTATCTCTGGATGTCGCTTTTGATTTATTTTACAACTCAAAAGTTTGTGAAATGTTAAGCGACAGAGAAACCGGACTTTTTACTTATGCCCCACAAGATTTGGCAGAAATGGTTCTCATTTCCTAAAGTTTTCTAAATTCCACCCTATGCAAGCAACCATTGAAGATATTTCAGCATGATAACTCTCTTGCCTAATCGCGAAAAGTCATTGCTCCGCCTGCACCCATGGATATTCAGCGGCGCAATAGACAAAGTCACAGGCAACCCGAAGCTCGGAGAAACCGTAAGAATTGAAGACAGTAAAGGCAATTTCCTTGCCTGGGCCGCATATTCTCCAAATTCACAGATAAGAGCCAGAGTTTGGAGTTTCAACGAACCCGACATAATCGATAAAAATTTTTTCATGCGCCGCATTGCCTGCGCTACCTCGCACAATGCGGTAACAAATCCGGATTTTCCTGCAGCATACCGCCTGATAAACGCAGAAAACGATTGCATGCCCGGCTGCATAGTGGATTATTACGCCGGCTACCTGAGCGTTCAACTGTTATCTGCCGGCTGGGAAATTCACAGGCAAACATTGCTGGAATGCCTAAAAGAAGTGTTCCCTCATTGCAAAGGGATAATAGAACGCTCCGATTCCGAAGTCCGCACAAAAGAAGGCTTGGAACCGCTGGTGCAAATTTTATACGGCGATGTTCCAAAAGACCCGATTGTCATCGAAGAAAACGGCCTGAAAATTCTGGTGGATTTACACAAAGGCCACAAAACCGGCTACTACCTTGACCAGAAAAACGCAAGAAAGAGAATAGGAGAACTTGCGAAAGGCAAAAATGTGTTGAATTGCTTTTGTTACACAGGCGGCTTTGGTTTGTTTGCAGCAGCTGGTGGAGCAAATTCGGTAAAACAAGTGGATGTTTCCGCTTCTGCGCTTGAGCTGGCAAAACAAAACGCAGAGCTGAACAATTTATCAACGGCTATTGAATACATAGAATCCGACGTTTTCACATATTTGCGCAAATGCAGAGACAGGGGAGAATCTTTTGATCTGATAATTTTAGATCCGCCAAAATTTGCGGAGTCCGTGAGCCAAGTGGAAAAAGCCGCAAAAGGTTACAAGGATATAAATTTGCTGGCGATCAAACTGCTAACTCCGAGAGGAATGTTAGCCACATTCAGTTGCAGCGGCCACATAAGCCCGGAGTTGTTCCAAAAAATAGTGGCAGATGCCGCTGTGGATGCCAGGCATCCGGTGCAGATTTTAGAGACTTTCAGGCAAGCGCAAGATCATCCTGTTTTGAGTTCTTTCCCGGAAGGAATGTACTTAAAAGGTTTGTTAGTGACTCCGAACTGATATTCTTCAATCGAACTTCACATCGCTTGGCATCATGCCAAGCTTGCGCTTCATCCAAATCTTTAAACTCTCTAGCAAGCTATACACAACAGGCACAACTATAAACGAAAGAAGCATCGAGCTTGCCATTCCGCCCATAATAACCCAGCCTATGCCACGCTTCCACTCGGAACCTACGCTGGTGCCAAGCGCAATGGGGAACATACCAACAATACACGCAAGAGCCGTCATAAGAATTGGGCGGAAACGAATTTCAACCGCTTTGTGCAATGCCTTGTAAACACTGTTTACTTCCTTTTTTATATGGTTTGTGAAATCCACAACCAATATGGCATTTCTTGCAACCAAACCTACAAGAATTATTATGCCAAGCATGGAAAATATGCTCATATTATTGCCTGTTAGCGCAAGTGCCCACAACGCTCCTATAACAGAAAGCGGAATTGAGAACAAAATAACAAATGGGTAAAGATAACTCTCATAAAGCGCAACCATAACCAGGTAAATCAAAACTATGGAAGCAATCAAAGCCAAAATGAGTGCTCTGAAAGAATCTGCCATATTTTTCAGCATACCTTCTACTTGATATGTAATATCAGGTTCGTCTTTTAATTTTTCTTTCAATTTAACTTCCAAATCTGCGCCTATATCGCCTATTGAACGCCCTTCTATGTTGCCTTGCAGCGTTATAGATGGAATTCTCCCGTAGCGTTCCATCATATTTGGCCCTGTGCCTTCGGTGATGTTTGCAACTTGCTTTAACTTAACCTGCTGCCCAAGCTGGCTCATCATTGTGAGGTTGCCAACATCTTCTGCGCTACGGCGGTCAAAATTATCGAAGCGAATATTTATATCGTATTGGTAGTCGCCTTTGAGGAATTGCGCATTTTTGTTGCCGGCAAAAGCGTATTGCAAAGTGCCTCCCACAGACCCTAAATCCAAACCCAATCTTGCCATTTTTTCTCTATCTATATCAACCACAACTTCAGGTGCTCCCAAATCAGAGCTTAGTTTCATATTACGTATGCCGTCAACTTTGGAAAGGGTATCGACCATTGTGCTTGCAAAAGCGAGCAATTCATCTCTGTTGCTGCCCTGCAACACTATTTGTATAGGGGCTTGCCCTCCGCCGCCACCGCCGCCGCCCATCATAGCTGCTGCCACAACTGTTGCTTTAACGCCTGCAAAAGAGGTATTTATGTGCCTTTCAAGATCTGCGGCAAAATCTTCAGAACTTTTTTTGCGGAGTTTTTTGTCCACCAGTTTTATGCCCAAATTTGTTGTGTAAGTTCCGCCGCTACCGAACTGCGAACTGCTTGCGCCAACACCAGCATATACGCTCGTGACTTCGGGCATTTGCAAAATGCCTCTTTCTATTTGTTTTGTAATCTCGTTGTTTTGCCCAACAGAAATGTTCTTGGCAAATTCAAGGTTTGCGTTAACTTCGTTGTTATCTCCGTTTGCCACCATTTCAAAGCCTATATAACCAAGTGGTAGCAAAGCAACAGATGATGCAAAAAGCAAAGCGGATAAAAGCAGAGTTTTAATGCGATTGTTAAGCGACCATTCCAAAACAGATAAAACCATGTTTTTGAACCAGTCAATAAAGGCTTCAAAATTATAAATAATGCTGCCCCAAATTCCCTTATTCTCAATTTTGCTCAATTTGCCAAAGCTGCTTGTCATTAGAGGAACAACGGTAAATGCAACAAGCAAAGATACCAATAGCGAAACCGACATGGTGAGCGAGAATGCCTGGAACACAGGGCGAAGTATGCCCGGCGCAATAGCAATAGGCAAGAACACAACCAAAAGCGTTAAGGTTAGTGAAACAACGGAAAGCCCTATTTCCTTAATGCCGTCAATAGATGCCTGCAATGGATTTTTACCCATTTCCATGTGGCGGTAGATATTTTCCAAAACCACAATAGCATCGTCAACCAAGTTTCCTATCATTAAGCAAAGCGCAAGCAGTGTTACTATATTCAATGTGAAATCCATAACCGCAAGGCCAATAAATGTTGTGATAATGGAAAGAGGAACTGCAACCATAACTATAACGCTGTTGCGGAAAGAATGTAAAAAGAACAGCATAAGAATGGTAACAAATATAACTGCCAAAGACAAATCAAAAACAACGGCATTTGCCGCATTTTGAATTATCACAGAGCCATCCATCGCAAGCCCGAATTTAAGCCCCTGTTCCTTATAGCGTTCTTCCAGAGCTTTCACTTTTTGCTTTGATAGCTTGGAAACTTCAACAGTGTTGGCATCGTCTTGCTTGGATATGTACAAACCTACTGCGGGCTGTCCGTCTAATCTGTAATAACCGGTAACATCTTTCACCGCATCCACAACTTCTGCTACGTCTCCTACTTTCAGCAAAGAACCGTCTGCGTTTCTTTTTATTACCGTGCTTGCTATATCTTCTATGGTGGAATATTTTGCGGAAAGCCTTATTGTGCTTGTTAAACTGTCTGTTCTTATGTTGCCTGCTGGGAAGTTCAAATTATTTGTTGTAACCGTGTTCACAACCTGCAAGAGCGATAAGTTTTGAGATTGCAATTTTGCCGGGTTCACATTCACTTGAATTTCACGTTGCATGGAAGCCATTGAATAAACTTCACCTACGCCCGGAACGCTGGAAAATTCGGGTATTATGCGGTATGTTAAAAGATCGTGCAAATCTGTTGCGGAAATGTTATCTGCCCTTACAGCATAATTCAAAATAGGCATTGCGTTGAAATTTATTTTTATAACCGAAGGGTCATAAGCATCGTCGGGCAATCTCATTCGCGCGCTATTCACAAGTCGCGAGCCTTCGTTCAACGCCGCCTCCATATCTGCGCCGGCTTTTAGCTCCACAATTATTATGGCAACATTTTCCCGTGAAATGCCACGTATATTTATTGCGCCGGGCACACCCGAAAGAGTTTCTTCCAGTATTTTGGTAACCGAATTTTCCACTTCCGAAGGATTAGCACCGGGATAAACCCCAATAGCTATGAATATGGGAAAATCAATGTTGGGCATCATTTCGTAGCGCAAAGTGGTGTAGCTTATTGCGCCGAGAATGGCAAGAGCCGTAAATATAACTACAATGAATGTAGGGCGTTTAATCGCAAGTTCCGATATGCTCATTGCAAAATCCTCACCGAAGCATTTTCATATAAATTCTGGTGTCCGGTCATAACTACTTGCTCGTCTAAAGCAAGGCCCTCAATTACAACGGCACTAGTACCTTCAACAAGCCCTAGAACAATGCGACGTATATTTGCTTTTCCATTTTGCACAACATAAACTTTCGGATCTTTTACGCCATCTACAAGGGCATCTCTTGGAATGAGAATTGTGTTTTCCATAGGTGGCAAATCAAAACTAACAGAGCCTAAAAGATCGGGGCGCAGTGTTTTAAGGAGTTCGTTTTTGCTATTGGGCGCAATTTGAACTTCAACATTATACCTGCCGCTCATATCTGCAGCTATGCCGATGTTGCTTATAGTTGCCGGAAAATCCGTATTGAGAGCGTCTATGCGAATTGCGGCCGGCATTCCATGCCTCACCTGCACAATTTCTCTCTCCGTTAAACCAACGTTCATAAGCATTTGAGATAAATCCGCTACCATAAAAGTTGGAGAACCTCCGCCTATAACAGAGCCTACTTCTACCATTCTTCTAACTATAACGCCTTTTTGCGGGCTTTTAACGGTGGTGTTGCTAACCTGTTTTTGCAATGCGACAACATTGGCATTTGCCGCCTCAACTGCAAGGCGAAGCTGGTCAACGGTTTGTTGTGTTGCAGCCCCTGTTTCCCTAAGCCTTTGGAAACGCTCCAAATCTCTTTGGCTATTTGCAAGAGAAGCTTTTGCGGTTTCCAGCTGTGTGGACATAACATAGCCGTCTATTAGCGCTAGCGGAGTGCCAACTTGAACGGCATCTCCGACTTCTTTGTGAATACTCTGCACCTGCCCGGCGGTTTCGGCAAGAACTGTAACCTGCTTTTTAGCCGCAAGAACACCGTTTATCTTTATTTTTCGATTAAGGCTTTGCTTTTCTATGATAAAAAGCTTAACAGGAACATCCATAGAGATGTTCTGCCTTGCGGCGATATTTGCCATTTTTTTACTTTTGTTGTGGTTAAGCAGAGCAAACAGCCCTGCTACAAGAGCGGCAATTAACAGTATTGCTACAAACGATTTTTTCATGGGTTTCTCCTATTCGGTTTTCCGGCTTAAAATTCCTAAAATGTGTTCCAATGCAAGCTCTGCGGTTTTTTCAGTGTAAAGAGCGTTTATAACATTGGAACGAGCAGTCTGCATATTGTTGTCTGCTGTTAGCAAATCTGTTATAGGCGCAACGCTCTCTTTATATTCCAGCTCTTTCATTGAATAATTTTCTTCTGCAAGCTTTGCGTTTTCCTTGTTACGCAAAACAAGGCTCTTGGCATTGGCCAGAGTGGCTTTTGCGTTTTCGTAATTAGCCTGCAACGCAAGGCGTTGCTTTTCCATATCAAGTTCAAGTTGCCTTTTTTGTATGGTTGCGTAGGAACGTTTTGCTTTGTTGGACATTCCGTCGAAAATAGGAATAGTCACGTTTATGCCAACCATGCCGTTATCCTTGAAATTGTCTGTGTCTATGGCATCGCCGAATTTTTCGCCGCCTGATTGCGTGCCGTAGCTAGCAAAAGCCACAACATTGGGGTAAACCTCTTGTCGAGTTAAATCTATTTGCATTTCTTGAAGTTTCACTTGCTGCTCCATTCTTTTTAAAGTTATGGAACTGCGCAAAGGGTCTCCGCTTATATCTCCGGAAGTTCTGGAATCTGCGTTTAGGCGGTCTGTTAAATCAATTTCAGCGCCAGGCGTGCGACCCATAATCTGCAAAAGGGCATCTTTTTGCGTTTGAATTTGAACGTTCAAGTTGTCTTCTTGCGTGTGCATTGCGGCAAGATTGATGTCCATTGTGTTCAAATCGCTTTTCTTTGCTATGCCTTGCTCAACCATTGCTGCTATGGCTTCTCTGGTTTTGCCCAAGTTTTCCATTGATTTTTGCAAAACTCCCAAATTTTCTTCCATATACACAATGGTCCAGTATTGCATGGATATTCCGTAAATTATGCCTTCTTTAAGCTCCATTTTGCCAATGGCATCTATTTCTTTGCCTTTTTTTGCCATTGCTATGCCTGTCAAAGCTTGCGGCACGTACAAAAACTGGGTGAGTTTAATGTCGCCGGTTACAGCCCAGTTTATGGGAAAACTTAGCATGGCATCAGCAGGGCTAAGAGGGCCTGCGCCTGCCAGCGAGCCAATCCACGCCGGGTAGTTCGGAACCACGGTGGGGTCGTTGAAAAAAAGGCGGGTTACTGCGCCGCTTGCGGTTAATTGCGGAAAATAACTGCGAAAAGCTGAGTTTACCTGAGCATCTATGCCTTCGGAGCCGAGTTCTGACCTTTGAATATCTAAATTACCTTTTAGCCCTTCGCTTAAAGCACGTTCCAAGCTAAGAGGAGCACCGGTGGCAGTTGTTAAACCGGCCCCGGCAAGTGCCAATAAAAATAGAATTCTTCTCATACTTGGCTAAAATATATAAATAACGCCGGTTTTGAAGTAAATTTTATAATTTATTTGGATTAAATGGCGTTTTTAGGGGATAAATGGTGTAGGCACAGCCCCCAAAAAGGTAACTTTGGAGATTTTTTCTATAATTTTTGCGTTATCTGCAATAATCTCATCTTTAGGATTTTCGTTGTTTCCCAAATAAAACATAAACCCTTCTACCTTGATTTTTTTCGATTTTAAATAATCTATTGAAAGCAAAGTGTGGTTTATAGTGCCAAGTCCCGGCTGCGCAATGAGCAAAACCGGAAAACCGGAAAGTTTGGCTAAATCGGCCATGTCAAAACTATCGGTTATAGGAACCCTCACCCCTCCGGCTCCCTCAACAAGAATAAAATCATACTGTTTTTTTGCAACGCTCAAAAAATCCCGAATAATCTTTTTGCTGAATTTCAAATTCTCTTTTTCGAAGGCAAAATGCGGGGATGAAGCGGTTTTGAGGTTGTAGGAACATGCCACATCCCTATGTTTTGCCATTTTTTTCACAAAAGCTGCATCACCAGGCTGCCCACACTGTATGGGTTTATAATATAAAATCTTGCCTTTTGTGTGCTTTAAACAAGAAAGCAGCAAGGCTGTAGTGTAAGATTTCCCTACATTAGTCCCCGTTCCGGCAATAAAAAGTCCTCTAAACATAATATAAAATATAGTAAACACCAAACGCAAGCTTATTTTCTATTTTTCTATATTACAACCGTGAATTTTCAATTTTTACTTGAGATAGCGAAAGAAGTAGGCTCTTTTTCTTGGCTACTCGTTTTTGTTTGGGCAGGCTATTTTGCGTGGTGCCACTTTCTGGATTATCCGGCGGTTTTGGAAGAGCAAATAAGGAAAGGCAAGGTTTGGCCCTATTTGCCAATTTATTGGAAAGGCAATAAAAAAGCTGCCATCCGAGCCTTTAGCGTGCTACTTTTCTGGATTTCAAACCTGCTTGGCGCAGCAGCTTTTTACAACATATTTGGACACGAGGCCTCAATGATAATTGGGTTTATACTTTCAGCATTTATTGGAATAGAAATTTGCTCGTTTAGCACAAAGAACATTATCCGCCTGCAGAAGAATATGCATTTCCAAATATATACGCACCTCAGAAGCCAGGCAGAAATCAAAGGCAACGAAGTTTCAAATTCAGAAATTTTATCCAGAGCGCAATGGCAACACCAAAACGATCTTAGGCAGGCAGATAAGCAGGGCAAGCTTATGAATTTCTTGAAAGGAGAGGCCATGCTGTGAGTCCGGCTTGGAAATACGCAGAAAGCGTACTGGGCAAGGTATCGCGCACATTTGCGCTTAATATTGGTGTTCTGGGAAATTTGAGAAAACCCGTGTTGCTTGCGTATCTTTATATGCGAATAGCAGACACCATAGAAGATTCTCCTGAACTTTCCGTTGAACAAAAAACGAATTTGTTGAAAATGTTTTCCGATGCTCTCAATCTTGGAGACAAGGCTCTCTTGGATTTTCAAAATGCATTGCCGCAAAACTGGAAAGAAAAAACTTCGGATGACTATGCACTTTGCTGCAACGCTCACGTAATTATTCCTTTGCTTTCGGAGTTTCCCGAATCAATTGCAAATTCCGTAAAAAACGCTGTTGCGGAAATGTGCGGCGGAATGGCAGAATTTGCAAAACTGCAAGGCGCAAAAAAAGACGAATGGTTTTGCATAGAGAAGGAGAGTGACTTGGACAAATATTGCTATTATGTAGCCGGACTTGTTGGTAATATGCTAACCGAGTTGTTTGGCCACAAAGAATTGCGTGAGCTTGCCATTTCCTTTGGCCTTGCCTTGCAGCTTGTGAACATAATAAAAGATATAGACGAAGATTCCCAAAGACATGTTTGTTTTGTGCCCATGGAATATTGCCGCAAGCATGGCATAAGCTCCGTGCAGGATTTTTTTTCGCACAAAAACAAAAACATTGTTATTGAAGAACTTATTAAAAAAGCAAAAAAGCATTTGCAAGACGCAAAGAATTACATAAAATCCCTGCCTCGCCGCAAACACAGAATTCGCCTATTCTGTCTGTGGCCCAGTTTAATGGCAGCCGATAACTTGCGGATTATAAGCGAGGGAGGCAGCAAAATAACCAGAGAATCTGTAAAAAGAATTATTCACCGCTCAACAATATGCGGTTGGAGCAATTTTTGGATTGAAAGAGAATTTTCTAAGTTGTAAAACTATGCCTTTAATATTTGCCGTATTTTTTCTTATATCATGCGCTTCATCACCTCAGCGAACAGAAGTCGATTCTCAACAGCAATTACAGTTTTTGGAAACGACGTACAACCATCTGTTGAATATTCCGGCAAGAACCGCAACTCCGGACAGCGTTTTGCTTTTGCTGACAGATAATTCCCGCTACTGGCTGGAGTCTATTGAGCAAGCCGCTCTTTATGAAGACAGTGCTCTCGTTGAACAGCGACCATTCCACGAACTTTTGGTTATAGTCACTTACCGCTTACTGCTAAGAGAACACCAACTTTCGGAATACCCGGACTATAGAATGCTTCGTTTCGCTCTCGGAGAAAAAGGTCTTTTACGCAGAGCAAAAGATTTAAAACTCGGCCCTTTTGAAATAAGAAACGATAGAGGAACGCGAGGGCTAGCAGAAAGCCCGAAAGTACCCATACTTATTTTTAGATGGGATGAAATGCGCTGGAAGTTTGAATTAGCGGAAAGCATGCAATTACTAACCCGAGGGCTTGCCACCATTAGCATAAAAAAAGACTGGTCGAATTCAAAAACAGCAATATATTTACTGCAAAGATATTACCACAATGTTTATTTCAATATAAACGAAACCTTACTACACCCCGTACCTGCAATTTAAACTGTAAAAAGAGAAATTATATTTCTATATTCCACTTGTTAACCCAAAAGGAGTCATTACAATGGCAAAAATCAAAAATGTAGTCGGCCGTCAAATTCTGGATTCGCGCGGCAATCCTACTGTTGAAGTCGAAATCACTTTAGACACAGGCTTTGTAGCTCGTGCTGCAGTTCCTAGCGGAGCAAGCACCGGTGAACACGAAGCATGCGAACTTCGTGACGGAAACAAAAAAATCTATCAAGGCAAAGGCGTGCTGAAAGCAGTAGCTGCAGTCAATGGCCCTATAGCTAAACTGCTCAAAGGCAAAGACCCATGCAAGCAAAAAGAGCTTGATGTTGCAATGATAAAGGCAGACGGCACAGAGAACAAACACAAGTTCGGTGCAAATGCTATTTTAGGCGCATCTATGGCATTAACCGTAGCCGGTGCTAACATTTGCAAAATGCCGCTTTGGAAATACATCGGCAAATTGCACGGCAACAAAAAATTCATATTGCCTACCCCTATGGCAAACATTGTGAACGGCGGCAAACACGCAGACAACAAAATTGATTTTCAGGAATTTATGGTTATGCCAATAGGCGCAAAAAGCTTCTCCGAAGGCCTGCGCTGGATAACCGAGATTTTCCACGTTTTAAAGAGCTTGCTCAAAAAAGACAAAATGGCAACCTCTGTTGGAGACGAAGGCGGTTTTGCACCGAATCTAACCAACGATCAGGCTTTGGAATACATAATGAAAGCCATCAAGGAAGCCGGTTACAAACCCGGAACGCAGATTGGCATTGCACTCGATTGCGCATCGTCTGAGTTGTTCGACGAAGGTGACCGCAGAGGCTACAAGTTCTGGAAATCCGAACCGGATAAACTCCACTCTGCAAAAGAGATGATTGCAAAATACGCAAGCTGGATTAAAAAATATCCTATTATCTCCATAGAAGATGCTTTGGATCAGAACGATTGGGACGGCTATGTTGGAATTACCAAAGAGCTTGGCAAAAAAACACAGCTCGTTGGCGATGATTTCTTTGTTACCAATCCGAAACTTTTGGCAAAAGGCATTAAAATGCACGCCGCCAATGCAATTCTAATAAAGGTAAACCAAATCGGTTCAGTAAGCGAAACTCTGGAAGCTATTAAAATGGCTCAGAAAGCAGGCTACGGCGTTATTGCCAGCCATCGCAGCGGCGAAACCGAAGATACCTTTATCGCAGATCTTTCTGTTGGCACAGGTGCCGGACAAATCAAAACCGGTTCTCTTTCCCGTACCGACCGTGTTTGCAAATACAACCAGTTGCTTCGCATAGAAGAACAGTTGGGCAAAAAAGCAAAGTATCAAGGGAAAATAAAGTAATATTAACTCTCTAGGCTAGTGGCTAGTTGGAAAATAACCACTAGCTACTAGCCTAACAATTTAGGTACGGCCTCCTCATTAATAATATTGACAGCGTTTTAATAAAAATTTTCGCATAAATTAAGGAAATTTAGTCGTTTTTTGTCCTACATTTGCTATTTTTTACTATTTTGTAGGACAAAGGAGATTTTATGAGTATTGTTGGTGGAATATTAAAAGAAGAGCAAGATAGGCTTGAAGCTCAATTGCGAAAATATGAAGATAAATTACTTTCATTGCCTAATGCTGCAATTAAAAAGCGAGAAAGGTATCTTTATTATTTGTCCAGACAGGGTAAAAAGGTATTAACAGAGTATATAGGAGAATTGTCCAGCGAAAAGGCTAAAAAGGCATTGGAACTGGATGAAGAAAGAAAAAAATATAAACAGCGAAAAAAAATAACGCTGTCGGAATTGAAACAAATTAGGAGGCTACTTGGAAAACGAGCATTTTAGAACTTTTCATAGTATTTTGACAAAATTGAATGATTCAGGTTCATTAAATGAACTTATTCTCATAGGCAGTTGGTGCTTGCCTGTATGGTTAAAATTCATTCGCCGGAACTAAACCAGCTTTTGTTCGGGGTATCTTAATTTTACTATAGTAAACGCAGATTAACTCTCTAGGCTAGTGGCTAGTGGGAAAATAACCACTAGCTACTAACCACTTACCACTAGCATAACAACTTTTTCAGCATTTACTATATTTATAAGTAGTGTTGAAGTTATGTTAAGTGTGGATAATATAGAGTTTTCTTTTGCCGGCTTGCCTCTGGGTGCGGCTCATTTTGGCGTTGTCAAAAATATGTCATCGCCAACGGACCCACTCAACTCTACACACACACACACACACACACACACACACACACACACACACATACACACAATTATGTAAACAGACATTCTTTTTGTCTGAATCAGAATACCCAGAATTTAATTTATTTTCAGAATTGTGCAATTACAAATTCCCCTTTAGTAGAGGGCTGGCTGAGCGAAGTCGAAGCCGGAGTGTATTTAGAGAATTTCAAAAAAGATTTCAAGCAGTTCCGCTTGGGAATAACACCCGAAAGGGGAGGTAGAAGATGGGAAATAATATATCCATTGAAAAGTTAATTGAAAATTCCTTTAAGGAACTTTTAAACATTGGCAAGGAAAATGATACTCAACAAAATAGTAAGCCCCGGCTTATTTTTCCTAGATATTATCCTGAAGGTAAGGCAGGGGATAAAAGAATAAGCGAGCAAGAGCTGAGATTCACTTTAGCAAGAAAACTAGAAAATGAAAGTAACTTTTATTATTCAGTAGAGGCTCCAACTCAAAAGAAATATGCATTTGAAGGTTTGAAAGAAAATTCTCGTTCGGGTTCCATTGATTTATGTTTACATGATTCTAATGGGAAAAGAACTAATCTTATAGAGTTTAAAAATAAAGGAGGCATTAGCGAAATTAGTAAAGATTTGGAAAAACTTTTGTTTGATCTTGAATCTGAAAATAATTATTTTGTTCATTTAGATAGTAGTAAATCCAAATCGGCTGATAAAATATATGAAGAATATAAAATGGCTTTAGAGGAAGCAAAAGAAAATTCATCAGAATGTAGGCAAGGAGAAAAAATAATAGCTAATGTAATAATATTTTTATTTGTAATTAACACAGGAAATTTGCATAAATATGAAATCCATAAAGATGGTCAATTAAACAAGGTGGAGAGCTAGATTATGAAACTGAACATTTTAGGTTTAATTGTGCTTGTTTTTATTTCTTTCTCGTATGCACAAAATTGTTCTAATAATCTACGAAAAGAATGCGCTCGGTCTCTTGGTTCTCGTTCTGCGTGTGATCCTGATGACGATAGTGGTTGGAGATATATTCAAACAGAAGAAGGGTTTCGCTACTGTTCGAATCTTGTTAAAAAATGTGAATGCTGGCTAAGAGAACAGGAGAGCGAGGATGATTGGGTGGGAAATATTGGCATTAGAGAGGCGCTTGAACAAGCAAAGAAACAAGCAAAGAAAAATGCTATTAAAGCAGAGGAAGAAAGACGAAAACAAGCGACTCAAGACTCACTTAGAAAAAGTATAACTGAAGAAATATTTGCTTTGATTGAGGATAATGCTGAAATAAATCTTATTTTAGATAAATGTGATACATATAACAGAAGATTTACACCATTATTACAAGAATGCAAAAACATTCAAGATTCTATAAAAATAGCTGAAATTACAGCTTTATTAAAAGCAAATAAATTGGAAGAAGGCCTTGATAAATGCAACGAGCGTAAAAGCGCTATTGAAGAGAATAATTGTCTTAAACAATGCAAGCAACTAGTGTTTAGCGTTAGCGGTGGAGAACGACGGCTTAAGGCTAGTAGTTCCGAAGAAGAATGTTTTGAAAAATGCGGCATCAGTTTCAATGAAAAGATTGCCGATTTATGTGAAAAACAACTCGTAGACAAGGTAAAAAAATTACCTAAGAACAAGATAAGTACCATACCTCTTGCCAATGTCTATTACGAATGTGATAATAAGGATAATTGCCAAAAAATTGTTGGTTGGATTATTCAAAATGATGGTCAAATGGTGTTGGTAGAGGATATTAGCTTTGGTCACATATTTATGTTGCAACATAAAGGACACATCGGAAATTGTATGTTAAGACCAACTAGGCAAATACCATTTGGAGGTTATGCAAAATATCTTGGTGAGAAAATTTATACAACTGTATTAGGAGTAAAGCAATCTGTACCTAACTATCAACTGCTTTGGTGCGATTAACAAGGCAAGGAAAATGTTTATGAATTCACTTTTTACCACAAACAAAAGGAGCGCAATATGCCAAATACAATAACCGGCTTTGCTGATAAAGTTATAAGTCAAAAGAATAAATCCATAACGGATGATATTTTTCTGCTTATTCAAAATGACAAGATTTTAATGCATGAATATCTGCGTCTTGTTGAGAAAGAAGGCCTTGATTCCGTCAATATGTTAATTGGCAAGAGAGTTAAGGAAAGATATGGGTTAACAAACGATGAAAGAAATAATGAACCTTTAAGTACGCTTATTAAAAGCCACCAGGAGTTTATATGAAAGTAAAAAGAACATGTAGAGATTGCGGTACTGTATGGCATGACAAAAAAGGTATTTTTGGGGACATCACTTTTGGAAGTATATTCTTTAATGTCTTATATTCCACAATTACAAAAGGTTCCGCCATTGATATCGAATATATGAACGATCGAGATCGGAAAATAAGAAGAAATTGCCCTAATTGTGGTTCTGCCAATGTTACAGAAAGTAAAATTATGGAACAAGAGAAAGCAAAGGTTACATCTGTACAAAAATCAAATACAATAAAAGAACCTATTGTTGCACAAGCCAGTACTAGTTCCAAATTAAAAGTTAATTGGAAACTATTTTTCATTTCTTTTTTCTTTGGCTTTTTAGGCATAGACAGATTTTATGTCGGAAGAATACCAACTGGCATTCTCAAACTGTTGAGTTTAGGAGGTTTGGGAATATGGTGGTTATTGGATCTATTGGATATTGCAAGAGGCAAATTTAAGCATGATCCTGAAAGAAAGTTAGGAAAAATTGACATATTTGCTATTTGCATAGTTTCTTTTCTTTTTTTCTGTATAGTCTATGGTGGATTTTCGGATCAATCAGGGCGAACAAAAACATATTCACCAACATCTGCACAAAAGAAACAAGAAGAGTTACAGAAACCACAAAAAATGACACAAACAGAAAACAACAATAATAGTTCTGAATACGGTTCGCTTAAATATAAAGGGCAAAATTATAAAACTGTGAAAATCGGCAATCAGACTTGGATGGCAGAGAATTTGAATTACAATGCAAAGGGTAGCAAGTGTTACGAAGACAAACAGGAAAACTGCGAAAAATATGGTAGGTTGTATTATTGGACTACAGCTATGGGAATAAACAAAAAATATGATAACGTTATCTTGGAAAAATGCTTTGCTACAGCTATGGGAATAGATAAAAAAAATGATAAAGTTTGCTACTTGGAAAAAGACTATAAAATACAAGGCATTTGCCCAAGTGGCTGGCATATTCCCAGTAATATAGAATGGGAAACTCTTGCAAAATTTGCAGATTCTTCTTATTCATTAAAGAATAACTATGATAATATCGCAGGAAAAAAATTAAAGGCAAAAAGTGGATGGACTGATGCCAAGCATGAGTATTGTAACTTCACAAGTAAAGCAAAGGAAACTTATGGAGAAAAGCATAATTGGAAAAATCTACCAGAATACTGCAATGGTACAGACGACTATGGCTTTTCAGCTTTACCAGTTTGGACTGGTTCCATTAGGGGCAGTGGTAAATTAGATTATGCTAGAAAAGAACATAGTTTTTACTACGGAGTTGGATATTGGAGTTCTACGGAAAGATTAGAAACGGAGTGTGACGAATCTACGCATGTAATGGCTTGGAGTGTAAATAATGCTGACGATTATATGTTTAGCTCATGCATTAGTAAAATAAACTTGTATCCTGTTCGTTGCGTGAAGGATTGAACAAAAAGAACTTGCACCACAGTGGTGCGAACCTTGTTAGAACTATGTCCCCAAGTTTTAGCAAAGGGTAAAAAACAAACGGGGAAAAAACAACTTGCCTGTTAATAGACGGGCATGGAGATGTTTATGGAAAAAATGAAACATAATTATGGAAGCGAATTCCAATT